>ENA-ORCW01000222-ORCW01000222.1-marine-metagenome-genome-assembly--contig:-NODE-222-length-54849-cov-4.936464_pt1 | contig 54849 bp, 43 predicted proteins | sample MGYA00237784_ERZ508517 | MGnify/ENA primary metagenome ERZ508517 (study PRJEB26187, sample SAMN06268979) | marine metagenome | isolation source: Tt ae E1 feedstock associated aerobic enrichment on...
TCCCCCTCGGCAATCGTGCCCATGGCTTCGGCCAGACGCGGAATCGGTCGGATGAGCAGACGGGCGGCAAGCAAGGCAAAGATGGCCACCAGGATGACCGCCAACAGGCTCGTACCGCCGAGGACCAACATGGTCTGTGACAACAATGCCTCGAACGGCGATTTGTCGACCAGCACCATCAGGGCACCGATAACCACACCTTCGCTTGTCGCAATGGGCTCGTAGCGCACCAGGTGGTCCCGACCGTCCACGACCATCTCGTCACGGACCGACTGATTGGCACTAAGCGTGTCGAACAGCGCAGTTCCCGCCGCGATGGGCATCTCCATTACCCGCTCGCCAGCGGCATCCAGCAAACTTGTGCTGCCGACCAGAAAATCGGGGCTGACCTCGGCATCGAGCACATAGACAGCGGCATGCGCACCCGAAACGCCGGCCACCGCGTCGATGACATTGTGATTGCGGAAGCGGGGCATGTTGCGCGCGCTCAGGGCTTCGACATTGCCCCCTTCCCCGACGCTCACTTCGAGACTGGGCAAATTGACCTGAAAGATTTGCGATGCAATGCGCGTTGTATTGGTCAGGGCCTGGGTGGCATCGCGCTCAACCGACCCGCTCAAACTAACGAACAGGCTGATCAGAACCGCCGCTATGGCAAAGATGATGGCGCCAATGGTCAGGCTGGAGATAGCAAATGTCAGGCGCAGATTGCCCAGAAGCTTGGTCATGGTCGTGTCCCCGCAGACCGGACTTCTGTCCGGCGTCCACCAATTGGCGGCAAGAGTGAGCCCGAAGCGTTAATCAGTGGTGTATCTCAGAAAAATCTGTAGCCATTTCAATGACTTGCACAATGATTGGGCGGGGTGCACATTTCACATGCAAAAAAGCCGCCCCAAAATTCGGGGCGGCTTGTCAATTCTTGTGCGATGCGAGACGTTTAGTGAACGTGCGCGCCATCGATGTGCTGGGACTCGATGGCCAGGTTGAGCAGGCCCGACACCACTTCCTGGGCGTAAGACTTGTCTTCCGGCGTTGTGGCGCGATTGAGTTCTTCCTCGGCGGCCTTGATCTGCGCCTGCAGATCGCCATGGTCGAACTCGGAGAACGGCACGGACTGCTCCGCCAGGATGGTCAGGCCGTCAGCCGACACATCGGCAAAGCCACCTTTGACGAAATAGACCTCTGCCGCGCTGCCCGACTTGGTCACGGTGATGAAACCGGGCTTGAGCGTGGTCATGAACGGGGCATGGTCATCCATCACGGTGAAATAGCCTTCCGTGCCCGGCACGGTGACCGATACAACGGTCTCGGACAGTACCAGCCGCTCAGGCGACACGATCTCGATCTTGAGGCCTTCAGCCATTCTTTTGGTCCCTTAACGGAGCGAACCGAGAGGTTCGGGTCAGGCGATGGGTCCGCCGCTGACGGCGAACCCAATTGGCATAAGGCTTAAGCAGCCTGGGCGGCCAGCTTCTGTGCCTTGGCAACTGCGTCGTCGATGGTGCCGACCATGTAGAAGGCACCTTCCGGCAGGTGGTCGTACTCGCCGTCGACCAGGCCCTTGAAGCCCTTGATGGTGTCTTCGAGCGACACGAACACGCCCGGCGCACCGGTGAACACCTCGGCCACGTCGAAGGGCTGGCTCATGAAGCGCTCGATCTTGCGGGCGCGGGCCACGGTCAGCTTGTCCTCTTCGGAAAGCTCGTCCATGCCCAGGATGGCGATGATGTCCTGCAGCGCCTTGTACTTCTGCAGAATGGCCTGCACGGCGCGGGCCACATCATAGTGCTCCTGACCCACGACCTGCGGATCCAGGATGCGCGAGTTGGATGCCAGCGGATCCACGGCCGGATAGATGCCCTTTTCCGAGATGGCGCGGTTCAGCGCGGTGGTCGCGTCCAGGTGGCTGAAGGTGGTGGCCGGCGCCGGGTCGGTAAAGTCGTCGGCGGGCACGTACACGGCCTGGATCGAGGTGATCGAGCCCTTGGTGGTGGTGGTGATCCGCTCCTGCAGCGCGCCCATGTCGGTGGCGAGCGTCGGCTGATAGCCCACCGCCGACGGGATGCGGCCGAGAAGCGCCGACACCTCCGAGCCCGCCTGGGTGAAGCGGAAGATGTTGTCCACGAAGAACAGCACGTCCTGGCCCTGGTCGCGGAAGTGCTCCGCCACGGTCAGGCCGGTCAGCGCCACGCGGGCGCGCGCGCCGGGCGGCTCGTTCATCTGGCCGTAGACCAGCGAGCACTTGGAGCCCTCGCCGCCGCCCTGCTTGTTCACGCCGGACTCGATCATCTCCCAGTAGAGATCGTTGCCCTCGCGCGTGCGTTCGCCGACGCCGGCGAACACGGAATAGCCGCCATGGGCCTTCGCCACGTTGTTGATCAGCTCCTGGATGAGCACGGTCTTGCCGACACCGGCGCCGCCGAACAGGCCGATCTTGCCGCCGCGGGCGTAAGGCGCGAGCAGGTCGACGACCTTGATGCCGGTGACGAGGATCTCCGCCTCCGTGGACTGCTCCACGAATTCCGGGGCCTCCTGGTGGATGCCGCGCACTTCCTCATGCGGGATCTCGCCGGCCTCGTCCACGGGCTGGCCGATCACGTTCATGATGCGGCCGAGCGTGCCGTCGCCGACCGGCACCTCGATGGCGTTGCCGCTGTCGAAGACGTCCTGGCCGCGAACCAGGCCCTCGGTGGCGTCCATGGCGATGGTGCGCACCGTGTTCTCGCCGAGATGCTGGGCCACCTCGAGCACCAGCCGGTTACCGCCATTCTCGGTCTCCAGCGCGTTGTAGATCTCCGGCAGGTGATCCTCGAACTGCACGTCCACGACCGCGCCCATGACCTGGCGGACATGGCCCACCGGCCTGTCCGCGGTCTTGTTGCTCGCCTTGCTGGTCTTCTTCGTCGCCATGGTCCAAGTCCTTGAGTTTACGGTCCGGTCCGCCCTGCGCGTCGGTGGCGGTCGGCGCCCGCCTTTGTCCAAATCGTCAAGTTTCGCGCCGATCAGGTGGTCCGATCCGGGTTGATCCCTTGTCTTTGAAGCTCCTAGAGCGCCTCCGCGCCCGAAATGATCTCGATCAGCTCCTTGGTGATCATCGCCTGGCGCGTGCGATTGTAGCGCAGCGTCAGCTGGTCGATCATCTCGCCGGCATTGCGCGTGGCGCTGTCCATCGCGCTCATGCGCGCGCCCTGCTCACCGGCCGCATTCTCCAGGAGCGCCCTGAAGATCTGCACCGAGATGTTGCGCGGCAGGAGATCGTCCAGGATTTCCGCCTCGTCGGGCTCGTAGTCGTAGACCGCGCCGCCGAGGTCGACCAGCTCGGCTTCCGCCGCCTCGTTCGTGCCTTCCTCGATGATGTCGGCCCGCGCGGGAATAAGCTGGAGCGCCGTCGGCGTCTGGGTGATGACGTTCTTGAACTGCGAGTAGAACAGCGTGCAGACGTCGAACTCGCCCGCCTCGAACATCTCCAGCACGCGCTTGCCGACCTCCTGGGCCTGCGCGAAGCCGATATTGCGCACCGTGCGGAACTCGAAGGTGTCGACGATCTGCTTGGGGAAGAGGCGCCTGAGCACGTCGCGGCCCTTGCGGCCGACGCACAGGAACTTGACCGTCTTGCCCTGCCGGGTGAGCTCATAGGCGCGGTCGCGGGCGCGCTTGGCGATATTGGTGTTGAACGCGCCGCACAGGCCGCGCTCCGCCGTCGCCACGACGAGCAGGTGCACGTCGTCCTTGCCGGTGCCGGCCAGGAGCTTCGGCGCATCCTCGCGCCCCTCGAAGCCGCGCGCCAGATTGGCGAGCACGGCGTCCATGCGCTCCGCATAGGGCCGCGCGGCCTCCGCCGCCTCCTGCGCACGGCGCAGCTTGGCGGCGGCGACCATCTGCATCGCCCGGGTGATCTTCTGCGTCGCACGGACGCTCGAGATACGGTTTCTGAGTTCCTTGAGGCTCGGCATAGAAGCCGCTTCCCCTTCTTTCCGTCGGTTGGCCCTCGCGCCGTTCGCGCGGCGAAGGATTTAGGCGGCGAACGACTTGGCGAAGCTCTCCGTCGCGGCCTTCAGCTTCTCCGAGGTCGCGTCGGAAAGCTCCTTCTCCGTGCGGATCGCGTCGAGCACGTCCTTGTGCTTGTCGCGCATATAGCGGAGGAAGTCTTCCTCGAACCGGCCGATCGCGGAGACCTCGAGCTTGTCGAGATAGCCGTTCACGCCGGCATAGATCACGACCACCTGCTCCTCGACCGCCATGGGCGAGAACTGCCCCTGCTTCAGGAGCTCGGTCAGCCGCTCGCCGCGGTTGAGCAGGCGCTGGGTCGCGGCGTCGAGGTCGGAGCCGAACTGGGCGAAGGCGGCCATCTCGCGATACTGGGCGAGCTCGCCCTTGATCTTGCCGGCGACCTGCTTCATCGCCTTGATCTGGGCCGAAGAGCCCACGCGCGACACCGACAGGCCGACATTCACCGCAGGACGGATGCCCTGATAGAACAGGTCGGTCTCCAGGAAGATCTGGCCGTCGGTGATCGAGATCACGTTGGTCGGGATGTAGGCCGACACGTCGTTGGCCTGCGTCTCCACGATCGGCAGCGCCGTCAGCGAGCCCGCGCCGTGATCGTCGTTCAGCTTCGCGGCGCGCTCGAGCAGGCGCGAATGGAGATAGAAGACGTCGCCCGGGAAGGCCTCGCGTCCCGGCGGGCGGCGCAGCAGCAGCGACATCTGGCGATAGGCGACGGCCTGCTTGGAGAGATCGTCGTAGCCGAGCAGGGCGTGCATGCCGTTGTCGCGGAAATACTCGCCGATGGTGCAGCCCGTATAGGGCGCAAGATACTGCATCGGCGCGGGGTCCGACGCGGTCGCGGCGACCACCACGGAATATTCCAGCGCGCCGTTCTCCTCCAGCGTCTTGACGAACTGGGCGACGGTCGAGCGCTTCTGGCCGCAGGCCACATAGACGCAGTAGAGTTTCTCTTCCTCTTCGCCGCGCTCGTTCACTTCCTTCTGGTTCAGGATGGCGTCGAGGATGATCGCGGTCTTGCCGGTCTGGCGGTCGCCGATGATGAGCTCGCGCTGGCCGCGGCCGATCGGGATCAGGGCGTCGACCGCCTTGAGGCCGGTCTGCATCGGCTCGTGCACGGACTTGCGCGGCAGGATGCCCGGCGCCTTCACGTCCACGCGCTTCAGGGTCTTCGACTTGATCGGGCCCTTGCCGTCGATCGGGTTGCCGAGCGCGTCCACGACGCGGCCGAGCAGCTCCTTGCCGACCGGCACCTCCACGATGGCGCCCGTCCGCTTGACGAGGTCGCCCTCCTTGATCTCGCGGTCGGAGCCGAAGATCACGATACCGACATTGTCAGCCTCGAGATTGAGCGCCATGCCGCGCACGCCATTGGCGAACTCGACCATCTCGCCCGCCTGGACATTGTCCAGACCATAGGCACGGGCGATGCCGTCACCCACCGACAGGACCTGACCGACCTCGGAGACTTCCGCCTCCTTGCCGAAATTCTTGATCTGCTCTTTGAGGATTGCGGAGATTTCCGCGGGACGGATGTCCATCACCCTACCTCTTTCATGGCGACTCGGAGATTCTGGAGTTTGGTGCGCAGCGAATTGTCGATCATCCTGCTGCCCACCTTGACGATGAGACCGCCGAGAATGGCGGGATCCACGCGCGCATCGACCCGCACATCGCGGTCGACGGACGATTTGAGCGCACCCTTGATGCTGTCGATCTGCCCTGCGGAGAGCTCCTCGGCGGCGATCACCTCGGCGACCGTCTCGCCGCGATGCTCAGCCAGCAGCACCTTGTAGGCGGACACCATCTCGGGAACGGCGAACAGCCGGCGGTTCTGCGCCGCCAGCGTGATGAAGTTCGCCGCATAGCCGGAGATGCCGGCCTTGTCGAGAACGGCCGCGATGGAGCGGGTCTGCTCGTCGGGCGTGAAGACCGGACTCAGCACGAGGCGCTGAAGGTCCGGCACACTGTCCACCAGAGCCAGGAACCGATCGAGATCGGAGAGGATTTCGTCGAGCTTGCCCTCGTCGAGAGCGAGTTCGAACAGGGCCGTCGCATATCGGCCCGGCATGCCTTCAACTTTGGAGAGCCTTGCCGTCACTGTTCCTAGTCTCTAGTGCGTGGGTTCCGGATTGGTTGCACCGCCTCCAGACGAAAGCGCCAACCCATTGAAATGGACGCGATTTTTATTCGAGGGCACGGCGCGCGCACTGCCTCCCCCTCAAGCCCGGCTCGATCTATCACAGCTCGTGGCGTCTGGCAACATAGGCCCAGTGGCGGATTGTCGCAAGCTGCAGGATTTGTGTGTAATGTCTCGGTTTGAAGGTCTGCTCTCGCCCCGGATGTATGGACACTCATGTCCGCGCCCTACGAAGGCTATATGGTTTTATCCGTCAAACAGCTTGAGCGTCGCGACATGGGCGCGGTCGCTATCGTGCATCGCATCAGTTTCGACGATCGTCTGCCTTGGCTGGCTGGCCTTCACACGCCCGATGAGGACCACTCATTCTTCAGTACTGTCGTATTTGACGACTGCGAAGTGTGGGGCGCGTTCGACGGCGCGAAGCTGATCGGCTTCATTGCGTTCAAAGAGGGGCACATTGAACAGCTCTATGTGCTCCCTGAATACCAATTCAAAGGGGTGGGAAGCGGCCTCCTCGCTGTTGCGAAACAGCGCAATCGCGAGCTTAGCCTATGGACGTTCCAGCGGAATGACGCAGCCCGGCGATTTTATGAAAGCAGGGGCTTTGTGGCTGTCGAGCACACGGATGGGGCACGCAATGAAGAACGCGAGCCCGACGTTCGCTACCTCTGGCGTGCATGACGTCCGCCGTCCACCCCTGTGATCGTAATTCCGTGGGTGGCCGGGCGGGGGAGCGGGCCGGTACAGCCTCAGCAACAGGCTCCCGCCTTACAGGAAGCTCTGCGGATCGATATCGACGGCGACCCGGAGCGAGCCGCGCGGAGAGATGTCGGCGAGCCAGGCGCGCAGGAAGCCCTGGATGTTGGCGTCGCGGCCCGCGCGCACGAGGAACCGGTAGCGGAAGCGCCCGCGCACGAGCGCGAGCGGGGCGGGCGAGGGGCCGAGTGCCCGGAAGCCGTCGGCCCTCGGCACGCGCCGCGCGATGGCCTGCGCGAAGCGCTCCGTCTCGCCCTGGTCCTTGCCCGACACGATCAGCGCGGCGAGCCGGCCATAGGGCGGCAGGCCGGCCTCCTCGCGCACTGTCTTCTCATGGGCGAGGAAGGCCTCGCGGTCGCCGGCTTCCAGCGCGCGCATGAGCGGATGGTCGGGCATGTGGGTCTGGATGAGCGCGCGCCCGGGGCGCTCGCCGCGGCCCGCCCGTCCCGCGACCTGGCAGAGCATCTGATAGGTCCGCTCCGCCGCGCGCGGATCGCCGTTGCCTAGCGCGATATCGGCGTCGACCACGCCGACGAGCGTCAGCGCCGGAAAGTGATGGCCCTTGGCGACGAGCTGGGTGCCGATGACGATGTCGAAACGGTGATCGGCGACCTCCTGGATGAGATCGCGCAGCGCCGCGCCATGGGCGAGATCGCTCGACAGGATCGCGGTGCGTGCCTCCGGAAAGCGCGCCGTCACCTCCTCCGCGAGCCGCTCGACCCCCGGGCCGCAGGCGACCAGACCGCCCTCCGTGCCGCAGGCCGGGCAGCTCTCCGGCACCGGCTCCTGGTGCCCGCAATGATGGCACATGAGCACGCGCCGGAAGCGGTGCTCCACGAGCCAGGCGTCGCAGTCCGGGCACTGGAAGCGGTGGCCGCAGGCCCGGCAGAGCGTCAGCGGCGCATAGCCCCGCCTGTTGAGGAAGAGGAGCGCCTGGTCGCCGGCCTCGACCGTCTCGCGCACCGCCTCGACGAGCGGCGCGGTGAGCCATGTGCCCCGCTCCGGCGTCTCGCGGCGCATGTCGATGGTCGCGACCGGCGGCAGCTCCGCGGTGCCGTGGCGCGAGGCGAGGGTGAGATGGCGGTAGCGCCCGCGGTCGACATTGACGAGCGTCTCCAGCGACGGCGTCGCCGACGACAGGACGACCGGGAACTTGCCGAGCGCGCCGTAGACGACGGCCATGTCGCGGGCGTGGTAGGTCACGCCCTCCTCCTGCTTGAAGGCCGGCTCATGCTCCTCGTCGACCACGATCAGCCCCGGCCTGCGATAGGGCAGGAAGAGCGCCGAACGCGCACCGACCACGATCGGCGCCTCGCCCGTGGCGACCCCGCGCCAGACCCGCTCGCGCTCGCTCGACCTCATGCCGGAATGCCACTCCGCCGGCGAGACGCCGAAGCGCTCCTCGACCCGGCGGATGAAGGCTCCGGTCAGCGCGATCTCCGGCAGGAGGATGAGCGCCTGGCGCCCCTGAGCGACGGTTGCCGCGACGGCCTCCAGATAGACCTCCGTCTTGCCCGAGCCGGTGACGCCGTCGAGGAGGGTGACGGAGAAGTCCCGTTCGGCGGCGCGCTGGCGCAGCGCCCGGGCGGCCTCCTCCTGTTCCGCCGACAGGACGAGCGTGCCCTGGGGGCTCGGCTTGCCGAAGGGCGCGGCCGCCGGGACCGGTGCGGGTTCGAGCGCACCGGCATCGACCAGCCCGCGCACCACGCCCGGCGTGACGCCGGCGACCTCCGCCAGATCGCGCGGGCGCCACACCAGCCCGTCGCCGGCGACCTCCATCACCCGCTTGCGCTGGGGGGTCATGCGCTCCGGCTCCCGGCCTGTGGCGCGGTAGCCGACATGGGCGCGCGGCGGTCCGAGCGCCGCCGGCACGCGCAGACACATGCGCAGGACCGCGCCCGGCGGCACGAGATTGTAGGCTGCGACCCAGTCGATGAAGCCGCGATGGACCTCCGGCATGGGCGGGGCGTCGTAGCGCTCCGCAATGGGGCGCAGGGCGGGGCCCTCGTGGTCGGCGGCGCAGCGGCCCTCGTCGGCCCACACCACGCCGATCATCCGGCGCGGCCCCAGCGGCACGACCACATAGTCGCCCGGCGCAACGGCCATGCCGTCCGGCACCTTGTAGGAATAGGCGCGGTCGAGCGCGAGCGGCAGCAGCACCTCGACGACGCGGGCATCCAGTCCGGCGATGGCGGAATCAGTCGGCATGATGGTGCCAAGGTGCGCCCAACGGCGCGCGCGATCAACGCCCCCGGACTGGATCGAGCCGTACCGGCCCGCGCCCCCACCCGGCCATCCATGAGATCGTACTTGCCAAGGGTCGCTGCACCGGCCCGCTCCCCCACCCGGCCACCCATGAGATCGTACTTGCCAAGGGCGGCCGGGTGGGGGAGCGGGCCGGTGCCGCCTGTGCCAAACGGACATGCGACACCGCTTGCCGAATGCGGCGCGCCTGAATAGTGTGCGCGGGTCACCGACCCAAGCGGAGAGAGGACCCATGAAATTCTTCGTCGATACGGCGGATGTGGACGAGATCGCCGAGCTGGCCGCGACGGGGCTGGTGGACGGTGTGACGACCAACCCCTCGCTCGTCGCCAAGACCGGCCGCGACTTCAAGACGGTGATCCGCGAGATCTGCGCGCTGGTCGACGGCCCGGTCAGCGCCGAGGTGGCCGCGACCGAGGCGGATGCGATGGTCGAGGAGGGCCGCTCGCTCGCGGAGATCGCGACGAATGTCGCAGTCAAGGTGCCGCTGACCCTCGACGGGCTGAAGGCCTGCCGCACGCTCACCCAGGCCGGCACGATGGTGAATGTCACCCTGTGCTTCAATGCCAACCAGGCGCTGCTCGCGGCGAAGGCCGGGGCGACCTTCGTCTCGCCCTTCATCGGGCGGCTCGACGATATCGGCCTCGACGGCATGGAGCTCATCGAGGAGATCCGCCAGATCTACGACAATTACGACGCGCTCTCCACGGAGATCCTGGCCGCCTCGATCCGCGGCGCGAACCATGTGAAGTTCGCCGCCATGGCCGGCGCCGACGTCGCCACCGTGCCGCCGGGCGTCCTGCGCGGCCTCGTCAAGCACCCGCTGACCGACAAGGGCCTCGACGCCTTCCTCGCAGACTGGAAGAAGACCGGCCAGTCGATTCTTTGATACCGGAGAGCCTGCACCGGCCCGCTCTCCGGCCCGCATACCCGCCGTTAACGCGCCGGGATGCATGCTTTGCACATCGGGTTTCTGGATCCGGCAGAGGTGCCCATGGCGACGGACAGGCATGTGGTGACGAAGGCGGCCGCCTTCGATACGGCGCGCGCGCTGTCGGCCTGGCTCGGCCATCTGACGGCGGAGCGGCGGGCCGCGGCGAAGACGGTCGAGGCCTATATGCGCGATGTCGGCCAGTTCCTCGCCTTCCTCGCCGGCCATCTGGGGGGCCCGCCGACACTTGCCGACCTCTCCGGCCTCGGCACGGCGGATTTCCGCGCCTTTCTCGCGCGCCGGCGCCAGGACGGCGCCTCGAGCCGGACGCTCGCCCGCCAGCTTTCCGCCATCCGCGCCCTGTTCGGCTTCCTGGAGCGCAACGGGCTCGCCTCGAACCCGGCCATCGGCGCGATCCGGACGCCGAAGCTGCCCCATGCGGTGCCGAAGCCGCTGACCGTCGAGGCCGCCGGCAAGCTCATGGCAGCGGATGCGGAGATGGCGTCGCAGGACACAGCCCCCTGGGTGACGGCGCGCGATGCCGCCATCCTGATGATGCTCTATGGATGCGGCCTGCGCATCTCCGAGGTCCTGGGGCTCAACCGGGCCGACGCGCCCGTCTCGGCGGACACCGATACGCTGACCGTCACCGGCAAGGGCGGCAAGACGCGGATCGTACCGGTCATGGAGCCCGTGCGCGAGGCGGTGGCGGCCTATCTCGCCCTCTACCCCCACGACATGCCGCCCGGAAGCGCGCTCTTTCGCGGGGTCCGGGGCGCGCGCCTCAATGCGCGCATGGTCCAGCGCCTGATCGAGCGCCTGCGCGGCGCGCTCGGCCTGCCGGAGACAGCGACGCCGCACGCCCTGCGCCACAGCTTCGCGACCCACCTGCTCGGCGCTGGCGCCGATCTGCGCGCCATTCAGGAGCTGCTCGGCCATTCCAGCCTGTCGACCACCCAGCTCTATACGGAGGTCGACCGCGAGCACCTCCTGAAACAGTACGAGCGCGCCCATCCGCGCGCCTGACGGCCGTCTCCTTCCGGCCCGCACCGCGGCGTGCTATCATTGCTTTTCCGTGGAAAGGGACGCTTTCCGCGACATATGTGCAAGCGGAGGAGATTTCCGATGATCAGACATCTGGTTCTCGCAACCACGCTTGCCGCATCGTTGGCGGCCGTGGCGGCAATGCCCGCGGCGGCGGATTGCAACTACTCCCACACAGCCAAAAAGACGACCCAGTCAAAGCCGACGACTGTGGCCGAACTGCCCGCCGGCACGACGACCGACCAGGCGAGCGAGAAGACCGCGGAGGCCGAGACCGCGACGGAGTGACGGTCTCCCAGCCCGAGGGTATTAGCGGAAACGACAGGCCCGGGCCCGTAGCGCCCGGGCCTTTTCGCGGGAGAGCATGGGGGACCCGTCGTCCTTGCCGGGATCAGCTCACCTCCGTGGGCAGCTCTTCCTCGCGCCGGGCGATGAAGGCGAGGAGCGCCTCGTGTACACCCTCCTCGAGCCCCGGCTCCTCGTAGCTGTCGAGCATGGCGCGGGCCTGTTGCACGGCGCGGGTCTCCGTATCGGGGCTGCCCTCCGCCTGCCATTGCTCCCAGGAGCCGAACTCCATGAGGTCGGGCCGGAAGAAGGCCGTCTCGAACCGGTCGAGCGTGTGCTGGGTCCCGAGGAAGTGGCTCGCCGGGCCGACCTGGCGGACGGCGTCCATGGCCTCCTTCAGATCGTCGGTCTTCACCCCTTGCGCATAGCGGTACCAGGCCGCGCACTGCTCGGCGTCGAGCACGAACTTGGCGTAGCTCGCCGTCAGCCCCGCCTCCAGCCAGCCGGCGGCGTGCCAGATATAGTTGGCGCCGGACAATATGGCGGCATGCATCAGCATGTTCGCCTCGTAGCCCGCCTGGATGTCCGGCAGCTTGGCGCCGACATGGGAGCCGCTGGTGCGGAAGGGCAACCCGTAGCGACGCGCGAGCTGGCCCATCAGCAGCGTCATCTGCGCGGCCTCCGGCGTGCCGCCCATGGGCGCGCCGGTCTTCATGTCGACGGTGACCATGAACTGGCCGTAGACCATGGGGCAGCCGGGCCGGATGAGCTGGGTGAAGGCGATGCCCGCCAGCGCCTCCGCATTGACCTGGGCGACGGCGCCGACGGTGGAGGCCGACGTCGAGGCCCCGCACAGCGCGAAGGGGGTCAGCAGGCAGGGCTGGTTGTGCGCGGCATAGACCTTCAGCGCGTCCAGCATGGTGGCGTCCCACACGAGCGGCGAATTGGCGTTGACCACGGAGGTCATCACCGGATTGTCGTTCACGAAGTCCTCGCCGAACACGATCTTGGCCATGGCGATCGTGTCCTCGGCGCGCTCCTTCGCGGTCACGATGCCCATGAACGGCTTGTCGGACCAGCGGAACAGCCCGTAGAGGATGTGGAGATGCCGGCGCGGCACCGGCAGGTCCACCGGCTCGCAGATCAGAGCGCTCGTGGAATGGAGCGCCGGCGAGAGATAGGCGAGCTTGTGGAAGGCATAGAGGTCCTCCAGCGTGCCGTAGCGCCGGTTGCCGTCGAGATCGCGCACATAGGGCGCCCCGTACATGGGCACGAAGATGGAATTGCGCCCGCCGACACGTACCGTGCGCTCGCGATTGCGGGCGTGCATGGTGTATTCCGACGGCGCCTTGGCGACGAGGTCCATGAGCAATGTGCGGTCGATGCGTACGCGATGGCCGTCTACATCGGCGCCCGCCTCGCGCCACATGGCGGCGGCCTCGTCGTCGCGGAAGTCGATGCCGACCTCCTCGAGGATCCGCATCGAGTCCTCGTGGATCAGCTCCTCCGCATCCGAAGTCATGAGATCGAGAACGGGAATGCCGCGCTCCAGCGTCGGCAGCATGACGAGCGGCGCGGCCATGCGCTCTCGCCGGCGCCCGGCACGGCCGCCGGATCGCCGCGATGTCCGCGCGGAGACATCTTCCGAAAGGCGTCTGATATCGACCATCGTTTCCGTCCCTGTTTGGGGCGAGAGGGTTTCTCCCCTCGCGCCTCGTTCCCGATCCTAACCCCGGAACAGGCCGCGCCACCTGCGAATTTGCGACTTTCCGTGGTTCCGGGGAGACGCCTCGGCGCCCTCACAGATGGAACGGGATATAGAGAACGACGGATGGGACGAGATAGCAGATCGCGATGGTGGCGAGCATGAGGGCGAGGAACGGCCAGACGCCGGCGGCGACCTCGCCGAGGCGGGCATGGCCGACCGCCTGGATGACATAGAGGTTGAGCCCGACCGGCGGCGTGATGAGCGCGCATTCCACCATGATGACGAAGAACACGCCGAACCAGATCGGATCGAGCCCCATGGGCAGGATCGAGGGGGCGAGCACCGGCACCATGATCAGCATCATGGACAGGGCCTCCAGGAACAGCCCCATGACAACCAGCACCGCGCCGACGGCGAGAACGAAGAGCGCCGGCACCGAGACCGTGTCGATGATGAAGGCGGAGATGTCCTGCGGGATGCGGTAGAGCGTGATCGCCTTGCCGAAGACCTTGGCGCCGGCGACGATGAGCAGGATGGTCACCGTGGTGACCATGGCCTCGAACACCGCGTCTGCGAGATCGGCCCAGCTCAGCGTGCGCAGCAGGCCGGCGGTGATGAGGAGGGAGAGCGCGAGCCCGATGGCGGCGGCCTCCGTCGGCGTGAAGGCGCCGCGATAGATGCCGACGATGATGACGAGCGCGAGCGCCGCGGACGGCAGGGCGCGCAGGCTCGCGCGCTTGCGCTCCGCCCAGCCGGCCTTCTCGCTTCGCCGGTAGTCGGCGGCAAACCGCGCATAGACCATGGCGAAGCCGCAGAACAGGGCGATCAGCAGGAGCCCCGGCCCGATGCCGGCGAGAAAGAGCGCCAGCACCGATTCCTCGGTGATGAAGCCGTAGACGATCATCGGGATGGAGGGCGGGATCAGGATGCCGAGCGTGCCGCCCGCCGCGAGCAGCCCCAGGACGAAGCGGCGCGGATAGCCGCGCGCGGTCATCTCCGGGATGGCGACCGTGCCGATGGTCGCCGCCGTCGCCACGGACGATCCGGAGATCGCGGCGAAGAGGCCGCAGGACAGGATGGTCGCCACCGCCAGGCCGCCCGGCCAGTGGCCGACCCAGGCCTGAACGGCGGCGAACAGGTCGCGCCCCACCCCGCCCTTGAGCAGCACATTGGACATGAGCAGGAAAAGCGGCACGGCGAGCAGCACGAAGTTGTCGACCGTGGACAACAGCCCCTGTGGCACCATGAGCGGCGAGAACCCGCCGAGGGCGAGCAGCGCGCCGCCGAGCGCGATGAGCGCGAAGGCGACGGGAACGCCTGCGAGCAGGAGCGCGAAGAGCGCCGCGAGGATGCCGGCCGCGATCATGTCGGGCCGGCCATGTCGGACCGGGCCTCGCCCCCGGCGGGCGCGCCCCCGAGGAGCCGGGCGATCTCGGCAAGGCACTGGAGGACGACAAGCCCGCAGCCGACCGGGATCGCCGCCTCGCTCCACCAGTTCGGGATGTCGAGCATGGTGCCCGTCGACCGTCCGCGCAGAAAGGAGTCGACCGCGATCGGCGTGCCGTACCACACCGCCACCGCACAGCCAGCCGCGACGACGGCGAGCGAGACGCCTTCGAGCCAGCGCCGGGGGCCCGCCTCCAGCCGGTCGGTCACCAGCGTGATGCGGATATGCTCGCGCCGGCGCACAAGGGCGGCGGCGGCGAGATATGTGCCCCAGACGAGCAGCAGGCGCGACAGCTCCTCCGCCCACACCGTCGGGGCGTTGAACAGGTAGCGCGCCACGACCTCATAGGTCAGCATGGCGCCGGTGGCCAGGAACAGCCACGCGGCGAGACGGGCGAGCCAGGTCGACAGACGGTCGAGCCATGCGGTCATGGGCGCGGCCCCCGGGGCGTTGACGGCTCAGTTGCCCTTGCCGAGCCCCTGCGCGGCCTCGTAGACCTCCTTGCCGAGCGCGCCGGCATCGGAGAGATAGGAGTCGAACACCGGCTGTGCGGCGGCCTTCCAGGCCTCGACCTCCTCCGGCGTCAGCTCGTAGACCGTCATGCCGTTCGCCTCGGCGTCCTTGTAGGCGTCCGCCTCGATCTCGGCCATGGCGTCGCGCACCGCGATCTCCGCCTCGCGCGCGGCCGTCGCGATGATCTCGCGATGAGCCTCCGGCAGCGACTGCCAGAAGTCCTCGTTGACCACCACGATGAACTCGATGTCGGCATTGTTGGTGACGGTCACCGTGTCCATGACCTCCCACAGCCGGCGCGACTTCACGCCCGACATGCCGGTCATGCCGATATCGACCGTGCCGCGCTGATAGGCGAGATACTGCTCGGACCCGGAGATCAGCGTCGGCACGCCGCCGGCGGCCTCCACCCATTTGCCGAGCGTCTTGCCGAAGACGCGGACCTTCTTGTCCGCCATGTCGGCGGGCGTCTTGATGGCCCCGCCATTGGACAGGAGGATCACGCTGCCATAGGCCTGCCACCACAGGACGCGGGCGCCGGTTCCCATGATCGCCTCGTCGAGCGGCTTGCGCACCGGGCTGTCGGGCGCCGTCGCCTCGCGCACGAGCTCTTCGGTGTTGAACAGGAACGGCATGTAGAAGATATCGACGGCGGGGATGTCGCCCACATAGCGGGTGAGCGAGGCGACCCCCATCTCGATGGCGCCGGAGCCGACCGCCTGGGGGACCTCCTTGTCCTTGTAGAGCTGCGCGGAATCGAAGATCTGGACCTCGATATCGCCGTTCGAGGCCGTCTCCACCTTGTCCTTGAACAGGAGCAGGTTCTGGCCGAGATGGCTCTTGAGCGGCAATTGCAGCGTGATGCGCAGCGTGGTTTCCGCGGCTTCCGCCGGCAGGGTCAGTATCGCCGCCAGCGCCAGCGCGCCGAGGGCCCGGGTGACAAGCTTCATGGGTTCCTCCCCTCTTTCGGCCTCACGGTTGGCGTGAGTGTTCTCGTGTCCGGCGGTGCCGGTTGCGAGCTACTTTGGGAGATCGCCCGCCGGGGGTCAAGCTGGCGCGTGAAGGGCCGGGCGGCCCCCGTCAGCGCGCCTCCGGCTCCGTCATCAGGCTTTCCCTTATGGTCTGGAGCTTGCCGGCGAGATGGCGCTTGAGGATGCGCGCGAGGCGCTGTCCGTCGCGCGCCTCCAGCGCGGCCAGGATCTCCTCGTGCTCGGCGACGGCGCGCGCCCAGCGCTCCGCCGACATGTTGGCGAGATAGCGGGCGCGGCGGACCCGGCCGGCCAGGCCGCGATAGATGCCGGCGAGCGTCTGGTTGCGGGCGGCGTCGAGAATGCGCTCGTGGATCTCCTGGTTGAGCGCGAAATAGGGCTTCATCTCGCCGCGCCTGTAATGGCCGACCATCTCCTCGTGGAGTGCGCGGATCTCCGCGATCTCCTCCTCGGTGATCTGCGCGCAGGCAAGCTCGCCGGAGACCGCCTCCAGAGCCCCCATGATCGGGAAGGTCTCCTCCAGATCCTCCGCCGTCAGCCGGGTGACGGTCGCGCCGCGATTGGGCTCGAGCGCGACGAGGCCTTCGGAGGCGAGCACCTTGAGCGCCTCGCGAAGCGGCGTGCGCGACACGTTGAAGCGCGCGCAGAGCGCCTTCTCCGGCACCTTCTCGCCGGGGGTCAGCTCGCCGTCCACGATCATCCGGCGCAGCCGGTCGAGCAGCTCGTCATGGAGCGACCGGCGCACGATCGGCTCTTCGGCGAGCATATCGTCGGTGACGGTCGGCATTCCGGTCTGTCCCTCCTTCATCGGCGCACCCTGCCTATTCATAAGCTATCCGCCATGAGTTTCACAATGTGGCGGGCCGCGCGCCCTGTGCCGTCGCGGATCTGGTGGCGGCAGGAGAAGCCGTCGGCGGCGAGCAGGGTGTCGCCCGCGGCCTCGCGCACCGCCGGCAGGAGGGCGAGCTCGCCCATCGCCATGGACGCCTCGTAGGTGTCGGCCCCGTAGCCGAAGGCGCCCGCCATGCCGCAACAGCTCGATGTGACGGTCTCCACCTTGAGCCCCGGCACGAGCCTCAGGGCGCCGGTGAGGTCGTTCATGGCGCCGAAGGACTTCTGGTGGCAATGGCCGTGGAGCAGGACGCGGCGGCCCTCCCGGTCGCCGAAGGCGGCGTCGAAACGCCCGGCCTTGTGCTCGCGCAGCACGAAGCTCTCCACAAGCATGGCCCGCTCCGCGATGCGCTCCGCCTCCTCGCCGAGGCCGAGCGCCGTCATCTCGTCCTTCAGGGTGAACAGGCAGCTCGGCTCGAGCCCCACCACGGCGGCGCCGCGCGCGACCGGCTCCTTCAGCGCGTCGACGAGCCGGCGCGCCTCCGCCCGCGCCTCGTCCACGAGGCCCGCGGCCAGGAAGGTGCGCCCGCAGCACAGCGGCCGGCCGCCGTCGCGGGGCCGCGCGACATGCACATGCCAGCCGCCGGCCTCGAGAAGCCTGAGCGCCGCGCGCAGGTTTTCCGGCTCGAAATAGCGGTTGAAGGTGTCGGCGAACAGCACGACCTCGCGGGCCCCCTCCGGCACCGCGCCCGCCGGCCCCTCGCCGTCGCGGAACGGATCGCCCCGCCAGGCCGGCAGGGGGCGGCGCGCGGAGAAGCCGGCCAGCGCCTCCGACAGGCTCGCGAGCCCCGGCAGCCGGTCGCGCAGATTGGCGAGCCACGGCAGGCGCGCCGCATGGGGCGCATAGCGCGGCAGATAGGCGACCAGCCGGTCGTGGAGCGGAAGCCCGCGCCGCTTCGCGCGCTGGGCTGCGACCTCGATCTTCATGCGCGCCATGTCGACGCCCGTCGGGCATTCCCGCCGGCAGCCCTTGCAGCCCACGCACAGTTTCAGCGTGTCCGCCATGGTGTCGGAGGCGAGCGCCTCCGGGCCGATCTGGCCGGAGATCGCGAGCCGCAGCGTGTTGGCGCGCCCGCGTGTCACGTCACGCTCGTTGCGGGTGATCCGGAAGGAGGGGCACATCACGCCTGCATCGATCTTGCGGCAGGCGCCGTTGTTGTTGCACATCTCCACCGCGCCCTGGAAGCCGCCGGCCGCGCCGGGCCAGGCCGACCAGTCGAGCGCCGGCTCGAAGTCGCCGACCGCGTAGTCCGCCGGATAGCGGAAGAGCGACCGGTCGTCCATGCGCGGCGGGCGCACGATCTTGCCCGGATTGAGGCGCGATGCCGGGTCGAAGGCGTCCTTCACCTCCTCGAAGAGCGTCACGACCTCGCGCCCATAGACCTTCTCGTGGAATTCGGAGCGCACCAGCCCGTCGCCATGCTCGCCGGAATGGGCGCCCTTGTACTCGCTGACGAGCGCGAAGGCCTCCTCCGCGATGGCGCGCATCTTCCTCACCTCCAGCTCCTGCTTGAGGTTGAGGACGGGGCGGACATGCAGGCAGCCGACGGAGGCATGGGCGTACCATGTGCCCGTCGTGCCGTGGCGCGCGAAGACCTCGGTCAGTCGCTCGGTATAGTCGGCGAGGTGCTCCAGCGGCACCGCGCAATCCTCGATGAAGGAGACGGGCTTTCCCTCCGTCTTCATCGACATCATGATGTTGAGGCCGGATTTGCGGACCTCCCAGATCGCCTTCTGGAAGTCGGGATCGACCGCCTCGACCACCGCGCCCTCGAGGCCGAGATCGCCCATCATCCGGCCCAGATCCTTCAGCCTGGCGAGCGACGCCTCCTGCGTCTCCTCGGCGAATTCGACGAGCAGCAGGGCCTGCGGCTCGCCCTTCACGAAGCGGTCGACGACCGGGCGGAACATGGCGATGTCGCGGGCGAGATCGATCATGGTGCGGTCGACGAGCTCGATGGCCGCCGGACCCAGCGCGACGAGGTGCTGGGGCGCCTCCATGGCGGCGCGAAAGGTGGGGAAGTGGCACACGCCCACCACCTTGTTGCGCGGCAGGGGCGCGAGAGAGAGCGTCAGGCGCCGCGACAAAGCGAGCGTGCCTTCCGAACCGACGAGCAGGGTTGCCAGATTGAGCGGCGCGCCGTTCGGGACGAGCGCGTCGATATTGTAGCCGCCGACGCGGCGCTGGACGTCCGGAAAGGCCGCCGCGATCCGCTCGGCATTGTCGCGGCCGAGATCGCCGAGCCACCTCTTCAGGGCCGCCGCGCCGTCGCCCGTATTGTCGCCGGTCGGCAGCGCGGCGAAGCGCGTCTCCGTGCCGTCGGCGAGCGAGGCGTCGATGGAGACGACCCGGTCGCGCATGATGCCGTAGCGCAGCGAGCGCGTGCCGCAGGAATTGTTGCCGGCCATGCCGCCGATGGTGGCGCGCGAGGAGGTGGAGACGTCGACCGGATACCACAGGCCATGGGGCGCCAGCGTCCGGTTGAGCTCGTCGAGCACGATGCCCGGCTCCACCGTGCAGGTTCTTCCCTCCGGGTCGATCTCGACGACATTGCGCAGATATTTGGAGAAGTCGACGACGAGCGACTCGCCCACCGTCTGACCCGATTGCGAGGTGCCGCCGCCGCGCGGCAGGAGCGGCACGCCCTCCTCGTGCGCGATGGCCAGGACCGCGCTCAGATCGGCCTGGCTGCGCGGCACCACGACCCCCAGCGGCACGATCTGGTAGAGCGAGGCGTCGGTGGCGTAGCGCCCGCGGGAAAAGGCGTCGAACAGGACTTCCGAGCCCGTCTCCCGCGCCAGCCGGCGCGCCAGTCGGGAATTGTCATCGCTTGACATCGAAAATGCATTCATAATTCAATATTACAAAACCCGGCGCGCTCCCCGCAAGCCTTCACCGCGCCGCGCCGGACCCAAAATGCCGAGGAAACACGAGACATGAGCAATATGAGCCGCACGGCCGGACGCCACTTCCTGCAGATCCCGGGTCCGACCAATGTCCCCGACCGCATATTGAGGGCGATCGACCGGCCGACCATCGACCATCGCGGACCGGATTTCGGCGCGCTCGGCCGGCGGCTCTTCGCAGGCCTGAAGCCGGTCTTCAAGTGCTCCGGCCCGGTCATCGTCTATCCCGCCTCCGGCACCGGCGCGTGGGAGGCGGCGCTGGTCAACACCCTGTCGCCCGGGGACCGGGTGCTGATGAGCGAGACCGGCCATTTCGCCACGCTCTGGCGCGGGCTGGCGGAGAAGCTCGGCCTCAAGCCGGACTTCCTGCCCGGCGACTGGCGCCACGGTGCCGATGTAGAGGCGATCGCGGCAAGGCTCGGCGAGGACAAGGCCCACGAGATCAGGGCGGTCTGCGTGGTCCACAACGAGACCTCCACCGGCTGCACCTCCGACATCGCCGCGGTGCGCAAGGCCATCGACGAGGCCGGCCACCCCGCCCTCCTGATGGTCGACACGATCTCCTCGCTCGCCTCCATCGACTATCGCCACGACGAGTGGGGCGTGGACGTCACCGTCGCGGGGTCCCAGAAGGGGCTGATGCTGCCGCCGGGCCTGTCCTTCAACGCGGTGAGCGAGAAGGCGCTCGGCGCGCACCGGACGGCCGGTCTGCCACGTGCCTACTGGGACTGGACGGCGATGTTGAAGGCCAACGAGACCGGCTATTTCCCGCACACGCCCGCCACCAACCTGCTCTACGGGCTCGCCGAAGCCGTCGACATGCTTCAGGAGGAGGGGCTCGACCGGGTCTTCGCGCGCCACGACCGCCATGCGGAGGCGACGCGCCGGGCAGTCCGCGCCTGGGGGCTGGAGGTGCTGTGCCTCGATCCCGACCGCTATTCGAGCTCGCTGACCGCCGTCCTCATGCCGGAGGGCGAAAGCGCGGACCGGTTCCGCCGCATCGTTCTCGACGCCTTCGACATGTCGCTCGGCTCCGGCCTCGGCAAGCTCGCCGACAGGGTGTTCCGCATCGGCCATCTGGGCGACTTCAACGATCTGAGCCTCGCCGGCACGCTCGCCGGTGTGGAGATGGGGCTCGCGCTCGCCGGCGTGCCCCACGAGAAGGGCGGCACGCAAGCCGCCATGGACTACCTCGCCGACGAGGCCCGGGCGGCCATGGAAGAGGCCGCCTAAAGCCCCGGACCGCGAGGCTTCGACGGCCGCCAAGGATCCGCGAGAAGAGATCCGCCAGCCGGCCATTTGGGAGGAAACGCAGGAAACCAGGGAGTTTGCCATGCGCATCGTAGCACGGGCTTTGGGGGTCGCCGTCGCGGCCGCCCTGTTCATCTCGCCAGCCCTTGCCCAGGAGCTGACGCTCAGATTCGGCCATGTCGGCGCGCCGGGATCGCTGTTCGAGATCTCCGCGAAGGAATTCGCCAAACGCGCCAACGAGAAGCTCGGCGACAAGGCCGAGGTCCAGGTCTTCGGGGCGAGCCAGCTCGGCAAGGACCAGGAGATGCTCCAGAAGCTCAAGCTGGGGCAGATCACCTTCTCGCTGCCCTCCACCGTCATGTCGTCGGTGGCCGACGAGTTCGGCATCTTCGAGATGCCCTACATCATCAAGGATCGCGCGCACATGAAGCGCGTGCGCGACGCGATCCTCGACAGCCATCTCCAGCCCGCCGCCAAGGAGAAGGGCTACCGGATCATCGGGGTCTGGGAGAACGGCTTCCGCAACATCACCAACAACACGCGGCCGATCAACACGCCGGAGGACCTTCAGGGCATCAAGCTGCGGACGCCGAAGGGCGCCTGGCGGGTGAAGATGTTCAAGCTCTACGGCGCCAATCCGACGCCGATGTCGTTCTCGGAGGTGTTCACCGCGCTCAAGACCGGCGTCATCGACGGCCAGGAGAACCCGCTCGCCCAGATCTGGAGCGCCAAGTTCCAGGAGGTGCAGGAGTATCTCTCCATGACCGGCCACGTCTACACGCCGGCCTATGTGCTGGTGAGCGACGCCCAGTTCGCCAAGCTGCCGGAGGACGTCCAGACGATCCTCGTGGAGACCGCCCAGGAGCTCCAGGACTATGTCTACGAGCAGGCCGCCAGGCTTGATGTGGAGCTTCTGGAGAAGCTCAAGGCCGGCGGCATCGCGGTGAACGAGGCCGACAGGGAGGCCTTCGTCGCGGCCTCGACGCCGATCTACGAGGAGTTCACCGAGACGGTCGAGGGCGGCGGCGAGCTGATCGAGACGGTCCAGGGCCTCGCCGACGCCGAATAGGCACACGCAGGCGCCCGCCACACCCGTTACGCCGCCCCGTCCCGCCGGGTTCCGCACCCTGGGGGACGGGACGGCGCGAGCTCCACGCCGTCACAAGGATCGAAACGCATGATGTCGCGGTTTGCGCGAGGACTGGATGGGCTCCTGCAATGGATCCTCATCGTGCTCATGGTCGCCCTGACCGCCGTGGTCGTGGTCGCCGTCGTCTATCGTAGGCTGGGGGACTCGCTCTCCTGGTATGACGAGGTCTCCTCCATCCTGCTCGCCTGGGTCACCTATTACGGTGCGGCCCTGGCCGCGCTGCGCCGGGGCCATATCGGCTTCGACGGCGTGATCTACGCCCTCCCCCTGCCCTGGCGGATGTGGGCGGTGGCGCTCGGCGAGGTTCTGGTGGTCGGCTTCTTCGCGCTCATGGCCTGGGCGGGACTTGAGGTCCTCATGGTGCTGGAGGGCACGACGCTCGTCAGCCTCACCTGGGTGCCGGTGCAGTTCACCCAGTCGGTGATCCCCGTCGGCGCGGCGCTGTTCATCGTCGCGGAGCTCGCGAGCCTGCCCTTCTACTGGCGGGCGGTGCGCGACGGCGTGCCGGTCGACCACGACGCGCTCGAAGCCGGGAGGAGCTGAAGCGATGCTGGTCGCCATCATGTTCCTCGCCCTTCTCGTCATGGTGCTCATCAACGTGCCCATCGCGGTCGCGCTCGCCATCTCCGCGGTGATCGGGCTCGTCGCGACGGAGGGCGTCTCCAGTCTCGTCACGGTCGGGCTCGACATGTATGACGGGGCGACGAAATTCTCCCTCATCGCCATCCCGATGTTCGTGCTTGCCGGCGCGATCATGAACGCCACGGGCATCACGCGGCGCCTCATCAACTTCGTCTCCGCGCTGATCGGCTTCGTGCGCGGCGGGCTCGCCATGATCAATATCGGCGTCTCGCTGTTCTTCGCCGAGATCTCCGGGTCCGCCGTCGCCGATGTCGCCGCGCTCGGCTCGATCCTCATTCCGGAGATGAAGAAGCGCGGCTATTCCGCGCCGTTCTCCGCGGCGGTCACCTCGTCTGCGGCATCTCTGGCCATCATCATCCCGCCCTCCATCCCCATGATCCTCTATGCGGTCTCCGCGGAGACCTCGGTGGAGCAGCTCTTCGTGGCCGGGTTCGTGCCCGGCCTCCTCGGCGGCCTGGGGCTGATGACGGTCGCCTATGTCTTCGCGCGGCGCTACGACTTCCCCGTGGAGGGGGTGTTCGAGGCGAGCCGGCTGAAGACCACCTTCCTGGAGGCGCTGCCGACCTTCGCGCTGCCGGTCATCATCCTCGGCGGCATCTTCGGCGGCCTCGTCACGGCCACGGAGGCCGCCGGTCTCGCCGTGATCGCCGCCATTCTCATCGGCCTCTACTACCGCGAGGTCGATCTGGGGCAGCTCAGGCGGGCCATGCTCGACGGCGGCATGCAGACGGCGGTCGTCATGCTGCTGGTCGCCGCCTCCGTGCTGATGGGCGGATTCCTGACCCGCGCCCAGCTCCCCCAGGAGCTCGCCGCGGCGATCCTCGACTTCACGTCGAACAAATATGTCATCCTGCTCCTGCTCAACGTCTTCTTCCTGATCATCGGCTTCTTCCTGCATTCGGCCGCGGCGATCATCCTCGTCGTGCCGATCATCGTGCCGCTGATCCAGCAGGCGGGCATCGACCCGATCCATTTCGGGCTGGTGGTGACGCTGAACCTCGCCATCGGCCAGCAGACCCCGCCGGTCGCCAGCGTCCTGATCACGGCCTGCTCCATCGCCAGGGCGAATATCTGGGAGGTCAGCAAGGTCAATGTGTATTTCGTGGCGGTGCTGCTCGGCGTCCTCATCCTGTGCACCTATGTGCCGGCGGTGCCGATGATGCTGGTCGATCTGTTCTACCGGTAGGCGGCCGCCCGCAAGAGACCGTTCCCAACGAGGAGGTGGACCCCCATGGAGGATCTCATCGCAACGGAGCGCGACGGCCCCATCGCGACCGTCACGCTCAACCGGCCGGAGAAGCTCAACGCCATGACCAAGCCCATGTGGCGGGCGCTCGGCGAGACGATGCGCGCCCTGTCGGCCGACGACGGGGTGCGCTGCGTGATCCTCGCCGGCGCGGGCGGGAAGTCGTTCTCCCCCGGCAACGACATTTCCGAGTTCGAGACCGAGCGCGCCACCCCGGAACAGGCCAGGGCCTATGGCGAGATCCTGCATTCGGCGCTGTCGGCGATCCGCGACTGCCGCCATCCGGTCATCGCACGGATCGAGGGGATCTGCGTCGGCGGCGGGCTGGAGATCGCGGCCTGCTGCGACATCCGCATCTGCGGGGCGTCCAGCCGGTTCGGCGCGCCGATCAAGCGGCTCGGCCTCGTCATGGCCTATCCCGAGATCGAGACCCTCCTGAAGCTCGTCGGGCGCGCCAATGCCTGCGAGATCCTGTTCGAGGGCGAGGTCTTCGGCGCGGACCGGGCAAAGGAGATGGGGATCGTCAGCCGCATCGTGCCCGACGGGGAGGTCGTGCAGGCCGCCGAGGCGGCCGCCCGGCGCGTGGCGGAGGGGGCGCCGCTGGTCGCGCGCTGGCACAAGGCCTTCATGACGCGGCTGGAGGACCCCGCCCCGCTCACCGAGGCCGAGCGCGAGGAGGGCTATGCGTGCTTCGGCACGGAGGATTTCCGGATCGGCTACCGGGCGTTCCTCGCCAAGGAGAAGCCGGAATTCACGGGCAGGTAGACGGCAGGTGCCGGGTGAGATGCCGCTCCAGCCGCTCCAGGAGCCGGCGCAGGATCTCCACGAGTGCCAGATAGAGGATTGCCGCCCACAGATAGACCTCCGCATCGAAGGACCGGGCGAAGGCGAGCCGCGTGGCGCCCATCAGGTCGAAGACGGTGATGAGGCTCGCCACCGCCGAGCCCTTGACGAGCAGGATCACCTCGTTGCCCATGGGCCTCAGCGCCACGATCGCCGCCTGGGGCAGGACGACCCGGCTGAACGCCGGCCAGCCGCCGAGCCCCAGCGCTTCGGCCGCCTCGCGCTGGCCCTCCGGCACGGACAGGAGCGCGCCGCGCATGATCTCCGCCTGATAGGCCGCGGTGTTGAGCGTGAAGACGAAGAGCGCGCAGAAGAAGGGCTCGCGGAACAGCGCCCACAGCCCCGCCCGTTCGAGCGTGGCGCTGATCTCGCCGGCGCCGTAATAGACGAAGAAGAGCTGCGCGAGCAGCGGCGTGCCGCGGAACAGCCAGACATAGCCGATGGCCGCACACCGCACCGCGCGCCGGCGCGACAGGCGCGCGCGCACAATGCCGGCGGCCAGAACCAACCCCGCCAGGAAGGACAGGACAACGAGCTCCAGCGTCATTGCGAGCCCGTCCAGCATGCGCGGCCCGTAACGCGCGAGGAGGTCGAGATCGATCACCGTCCCCACGCCTCCCGCTCATGCCTGCGGCTCCAGCGTTCCGCCGCGACGATGCCGAGGCCGGACAGGCCGGACAGCACCAGATAGATCAGGCAGGCGACGCCATAGAACAGGAAGGGCTCGTCCGTCGCGCCCACCGCGAGCTGCGTCTCGCGCATGAGGTCGGCGAGCGCGATGACGGAGACGAGCGCGGTGTCCTTCACCAGCACGAGCCACAGATTGGCGAGGCCTGGCAGCGCATGGCGCAGGACGGCCGGGGCAACGGCGATCCTCGTCACCTGGACAGGCGAGAGGCCAAGGGCGCGCGCGGCCTCGACCTGACCCGTCGGCACCGCGTTGAACGCCCCGAGGAACACCTCGCTCGCAAAGGCGGCGAAGACAAGCCCGAGCGCGACGACGCCCGCGGCGAAGGCACTGACCTGAAGCGGCGCGTCGAGTACCGGCGCCAGAACGGCATGCAGCACCGCCTGGCCGCCATAATAGACGAGGAACAGGGTCAGGAGCTCCGGCAGACCCCGGAAGACGGTGGTGAAGGCTGCGGCGAGCGGGGCCGCGATCCGGTGGCCGCTGCGCCGGCCCAGCGCGACGAGGAAGCCGAGCGCCAGCCCGAACGGAACGGTCGTGAGGGCCAGCCTCACCGTCAGCCAGGTGCCCGCCGCCAGTTCGTCGCCCCAGCCTTCGGGGCCGAATGTCACCAGCGCGAACAGGTCCCCCATTCCCCGGCCGTTCCTTTTACGGGCAAACCGGCCCCCGGGGCCGGATCGCCGCCTTCATCCGGTTGCCGGCGACCGCGCGCCGGCGCATTCGGCCCGTTCAATAGATCGAGAACGGGAAATACTTGTCGTTGATCTTCTTATAGGTCCCGTCCGCCAGTATGGCGTCGAGGGCCTTGTCGAACTTCGCCTTGAGATCGCCGTCCTCCTTGCGCAGCGCAATGCCGGCGCCGAGGCCGAAATGCTCCGGATCGCTGTAGGAGGGGCCGGTGAAGGCGCAGCAATCGGCCCCCTCCTTCGACAGCCAGCCATAGAGCACGACCGAATTGCCGAACACCGCGTCAAGGCGGCCGGCCTTGAGATCGCGCGTCGCCTCCTCCTCCGTCTGGTAGAGGCGGATGTCGGATCCGCCATATTCCTCCTCCAGATAGCTCGCCTGGATGGTGGAGGCCTGCGCCCCGATTGTGCGGCCCTCCATAGCGCGCGGGTCGACATCGGAGATGCCGGCATCCTTGCGCACCACGAAGCGGGCCGGTGCCAGATAGTACTTGTCGGTGAAGGCGACGACCTTGCGCCGTTCGTCGGTGATCGACATGGAGGCCACGATGGCATCGAACTTGTGCGCGAGCAGGCCCGGGATCAGGCCTTCCCAGTCCTGCACCACGAATGTGCAGGTCACCTGCATCTCGCGGCAGAGCGCCCTGGCGATGTCCACATCGAACCCCTTCAGCGCCTTGTCCGGGCCGACATAGTTGAATGGCGGATAGCTTCCCTCCGTACCGATCCTTACCGTGTCCCAGTCCCTGGCGGCCGCAACGCTGCTCCCGATCGCGAGAAGCATCAGCGCCGCCCCCACGCAGCGCGCCCAGATCATCATATCCCCTCCCGGAATGGTCCGGCCAAAACACCGCCGCCAGCAATGCCCCCAATGCCAGCGGCAGATCGTCGTTTCCAGACATTGCCTAGGACGAAAGAATAGGGTGCGTGTCTATGCACTTGCAACGCCAAGACAATTTCAGAACACGCCAAGTGCAAGCCAGACGCGAAACCGGCTCACGCCTCAAGGCTCGCGGCACGCGCGACCAGCACCGCCTCCAGAGGCTTGCTCTTGCCGCGCAGTCCGATCTCCCTGTGGGGGCCGAGCGCCCTGTCGTCGAGGCCGGCGGCACGGGCCACATCGACCGACAGGACGAGCTGCACGCCGAGCTCGCGGGTCATGCTCTCCAGCCGGCTCGCGGTGTTGACGGTATCGCCGAGCGCGGTGATCCGCCCGGTCGCCCCGGCGCGGCCGGCCACACCGATGCGGCCGAGCACAGCGGCTCCCAGATGCAGCCCGATACCGATATCGAGCGGCTCGGGCAAGTCGGGCTCGAGCACGCGGTTGAGCTCCTCCAGCGCCAGCCCCATCTCGCGCGCCGCCGCAAGCGCATTCGCCGCCGCGCGTGCCGGCGGTTGGCGGATGCCGAAGATCGCCATGATGCCATCGCCGATGAACTTGTCGACATAGCCGCCGGAACGCTCGATCGCCGCGCCCATCTGGGTGAGGTACTGGTTGAGCAGGAACACGGTGTCATAGGCGAGCCGGCTTTCCGCGAGCGCGGTGAAGCCACGCAGATCCGCGAACATCACCACCACGACCTGCTCCACCCCCCAGACATAGCGGTCCTGCTGGGTGACGTCGTCGGGCAGCGTGCGGTAGGGCGGCAGGAGCGGCGCCACGGCGACGTCGTGGGCCGGCCGGGTCTGACAGGCAAGCCGGACATCGGGGCCGGCATGGATGCGGTCGAGGACGCGCGCCTCCGCCGGATTGGGGGCTGCCAGCCGGTCGCCGCCGGAGACGATCCTCACCCGGCAGGTCGAGCAGCGCGCCCGCCCGCCGCAGACGGAGGCATGCGGGATGCCGTGGGCGCGGCTGATCTCCAGAAGGGTCGGACCGGCCCCGCTGATCGCGACCCGGCCATCGGGATAGACGACGCGGATCCGCGCGCCGATCCGGTCGAGCCCCTGGCGCACGAGCCTGTAGGCCACGATGGACAGGACCACGGCCCCCGCCGCCGCCATGGCCCAGTTGAGCGTGCCGGCAACGAGCGCGAACTGCTCCGGCGTGAAGGGATTGGCGTAGTCCCCCGCTGCTTGCGCGGTACGGCCGGCGACCGCGAAGCCGGCGAAGGCCAGTACCGGCACCAGAACCGCCGGCGCATAGAGGAGAAGGGCGACCCGCCGGTACCATGGCTTGAGTCGCAGCCAGAAATGGAGGCCGAGGCAGCCATGGACCCAGGCCAGCGTGATGAGCGTCGCCTGGGCCCAGGCCTCGCCCGGCCACATGACCCACAGCGCATAGTGGTAGTCGTCGTCGAGACCGTAGAGCTCATGCGGCAGGCGCAGCGCCAGGATGTGCCGGAACAGCACGATGGGGATCAGGAGCCCGAAGGCGAGCTGCACGCCCTCCCACCAGCTCATCCGCCATGTCCGCCGCCATGCGAACTTCCACAGGCCCAGCGCGATATGGATGACGAGGGCACTCGCCAGGATCACCGTGCCGAGGGTCGATCGCGTCGCCGCGACCCGCCAGTCGCGCACCGCCTCCATCGCCTCGATGGAGACGAGGCCCATCGCATGGTTGATCAGATGGGTCGCCACGAAGGCGAACATGACGAGCCCCGTGACGAGCCGCAGCCTCTGGCGCCAGGATCCCGTTCCGGGAAGGGCGGTCGGGGCGGAGACGCTTTCATCGGGCGCGCTCATCGCGGCCGCACCGGGGCGGGGCTCACCCCGCCGCGCCGCCGAGCCGGTTGCGCGCCTCGGTGAGCTCGGCGGTCGTGCGCGACAGGCGCTGGGCCAGGACCCTCATGATCTCCACCGCCATTTCGGGGAATTCCGCGACCATGCGCAGGAAATGGTCCTTCATGATCTTCAGCGTCTCGAGCTGGCCGACCGCGCGCACAGTGGCCGTGCGGGGCACGTCGCACAGAATGGCGATCTCCCCCACAAAGGCGTTCTTGTCCAGCGTGGCGACGGCGAGCTCGCCGTCCTGGGTGTCGACGACGACCTCCGCGGAGCCGGAGATGATCACATAGGCGGCATCGCCCGGATCGCCCTGATGGAAGAGCTCCTGTCCCGCCTCGAACCTCACCCGCTCGGAGGTGAAGGCCAGAAGTTTGAGGCGATGGGGCTCCACATTGGCGAACAGCGGAATTCGCCTCAGAAGATCCACCTCGTCCTTTATCGATGCCATGGCCTCACAGTCCGTTCTCCCAGCCCGATGCGCGCGGCAAATCACGCGACCAGCTCAGCATAACGCCCTTTCTTCTCCCGGAGCGAGTCCGGCGTACCGTCCTCGGCCAGATGCCCCGCCTCGAACACCAGGATCCTGTCGAAGGTCTCCGCAAGGGAGGGATCGATCAGGATCCAGAACAGGCCGAAACCACGACGACCGCCGGTGTCGCCGGTCTCCCCGCCGTCGCCCGCCGCGGCCGCGAGCAGGCGCTTGGTGATCCCGGTGCGCACGCGCGCATCGAGCGCGGACAGGCCGCGATTGACGACGATCAGGTCCGGACGCTTGATGAGGACACGCGCCAGCGCGAGCTTCTGGCGCTGGCCGGCCGTCAGCCTCTTGCCGCCGGTGCCGATGTTGAAATCGAGGCCGGTCTCCACGACGAGCTCGTGCATGTCGAGCCTGTCGAGCACGGACGCCACGGCCTCGCGCACGCGCCGGGGGCCGTCGGCGAGGCCATAGGCGACGCGCCCGAACAGGACATTGTCCTGAAGGCTCGCGGCGGCGTTGTATTTGTCCGGCTCGTAGAAGGCGATGGCGCCGGCAAGGCTCTCCGGCAGGCGCTCGTGGAACACGCCGCGCACGGCGACGAGCTCCTGGCGCAGCGTATCGTCCAGCAGGCCCAGGCGGTGGCGCGGCTCGATATAGAGGAAGGCGAGGCTCATCAGCTTCGCCTGGTCGTCCTCCCCGCCGCGCCCGTCGGGGCCGACCCGGCCGAGCACGGCCTGGTAATCGGGGATCTCGTCCGCGCTCATCAGGCTGAGCTGCTCGAAGAAGGGATGGTCCGGGTCGAGGCCCGAGAACAGCTCGATCACGGTCTCCGCGATCTCCCGGCCCATCTCCAGCAGCCGCCCGTCGAGGCCGCGTTCCTTCAGGATCGACAACAGGTAGCGGTTGCGCGGAAGCTCCTCCGCCATGAGGGCCGGCCCCGTGGCCGTGCCGAACAGGATGTTCTCCGCCACCGTGGCCTGGTTGTTGTAGCGGTCGGGATCGAAGCCCTCCACGAGCTGGGACAGCGGCGGTTCCTTGAGCTGCGAGCGCAGGGCCATGCGGGCTTCCAGGACGCGCTCGGCGAACTGGGGATGGCTCTGCATGTCGATGGCGGCGCGAAGCCCGAGATCGAAGATGTCGTCGCGCAGGCAGGCAATGTCGAGGGCGTCCATGATGCGTTCGCTGAGCCCCTCGGCATCGCGCACGCCGGCGGCCTCGTAATCGATCCAGTTCGCCGCGATGTCGAGTGTCGTATTGCCGGCGGCGAGGGCCTCGGCGCGCTTACGCTCGGCATCGTCGTCGACTGGCGGATCGCCCTGCGGCGCGTGCATGAGACCGTAGAGCAGGGCGTCGCGTACGCTGCCAAAGGGGAAATAGGTGTCCGCGCCGACATAGCCGATGCGCCGCCCGGTCACCGCCTCCGGCAGGGTCTCCAGCCCCTTTCCGCCGACGGTAACGCGCCCCGATGTGGGCTGCACGAGGCGCGCCATGACCTCCGCCACCGTCTCGCCGCCGCTATTGAGCGCACCGAGAACCGCGATCCGTTCCGATACGTCCATGGAGAAGGACGTCGGCTCCAGGAGCTTCGCGCCCGTCTCGTCGGTGACCGACACATTGGCGAGAGCCAGGGGGCCCGGCAATGGCTCGACCGGCCCGTAGATCGGCTCCTGCAAGGCCGGATCCATCATCTCGTCGGGCGCGAACTGCTCGATCACCTGCGTGTACTTGACCTGAACGTCGAGGCGCTGCTGATCCCAGTCGATCAGCTCCTTGATCGGGCTCGGCAGGTCCTTGTAGGCGGCGATGACGGCCACGAGCTGGCCAATGTCGAGACTGCCGCGCAACGCGAAATAGCCGCCGATGAAATAGAACAGGAAGGGCGTGAGCTGGGCGAGGAAGTTGTTCAGGAACTTCACGCCGTGCTTGCGCTGGTAGAACTCGTAGCGAATGAAGAAGATGCGCCCGAGCCGCGAGGCGATATCGGCGCGCTCGCGGTTCGAGGTGTCGTTGAGATGCACCTCCGAGATGCCGTCGATCAGCTCGCCGACGCGGCCGGCGAGCTCGCGCGCTGTGAGCTGGCGCTGCTTGGCGAGCACGATCAGCCGGCGGCGCAGGCGGGGAATGATGAAGGCCTGCACGGCGACGATGCCGCCCGCAATCAGCCCGAGCCAGACATTCTGGGCCAGGATGAAGATCATGGCGGTAAGCGCCTGGCCGCCGAGGAAGAAGGGCTGGACGAAGGCGTCGCCGATGAATCCGCCGAGCGGCTCGACCTCGTCCTTGATCATGGTGGCGATCTCGGGGGACTTCACGCGCCGGAAATGCGTCAGCGGAAACCGCAGGATCCGGTCGACGAGATCATAGCGCATCCGCCTGAGCATGCGCTCGCCGAGCCGGCCCTTGAAGGTGTTGATATAGAACTTGAACAGGCCGTTCACGCAGACCAGCGCGAGGAAGGTCATCGACAGGGCGACGAGATAGTCGAGCCGGGGCAGCTCGAGGCCGTCGAACAGCGCGACATGCCCCCCGCCGAGCCACGAGGGCAGGTCGAACGCCACATTCAGGAAGGTCGCCGTGGCTCCGGGCGTCGCGAAGCCTTCGCCCTGGATCGGCCCGTTGACGATCTGCTTGGGCAGGTCAAGCGACAGGAAATAGATCGGCATCGAGGCCAGGATCACGAACAGGATCCATATCTGGGCGCGCCTCGTGTGCCGCCAGATATACCTGAACAGATTGGCGTCCATTCCCGTTCCCGGCCCCTTCTCTGCGACGCGACCCCGCAATCCGCACGGGATTACATACAGAGATTATCTCAAGTCGATCTTGATCCCCATATTTTCTGCATTGCTGTAGGAACACCCTTGGCAAATGTCGAACTGCTTGAGATAGCCGCGCTTGCGCGCCCGGGCCGCCTCGTCGGAGCGATAGGCCTTCAGGAAACCGTCCTCGCCGATATTGGGAAGCTGGATCATCTGATCGTAGTCGATGCAGCACAGGCCGAGATCGCCGTTCCAGAACACGACCGACTGGTGCAGCGGCGCGACGCACGTGGCCCGCTCCACGCCCGTCGGGTGCCGGCGCAGATCGTCGCGCTGCGGCAGGAAGCGGCTGAATTCCGCCTTCTCCTCCTCCGAGGTGTAGGAGCCGATGGAGAACGTCTTGTAACGGATCTGGTCGAAGCCGGCCTCCCGCGCCCAGGCATTGATGTCGTCGATCTGGTGCTCCGAATAGGCGGTGAGCAGCGTCTGCAGAACGCATTTCGGGTTCTTCGCGCCGAGCCGCTTGCGCGCATCGAGGAAGGTCTCGATATTGGCCTTCACCTCGTCGAAGTCGGAATTGACCCGGTAGCTCTCCTGCGCCTCCTTGGAGAAGCCGTCCATGCACAGATAGACGCGGTCGAGGCCCGCGAGAATCAGTTTCTCGGAGATCTCGTCGTCGAGCTTGGTGGCATTGGTGGACAGGAAGGTCTCGTGGCCGTTCTCATGGGCATAGGCCACGAATTCCGGCAGGGCCGGATTGAGCGTCGGCTCGCCGGAGAAGTTGAAATACATTGCCGGCTTCGCGTCCAGCCCCTTGAAGTCGTCGATGATCTTCTTGAAGACCTCGAGCTTCATGAGCCCGCGCTTGCGCGTCATGGCGATGGTCACCGGGCAGACCGGACAGCGCAGGTTGCACGAATTGGTGACGTCGACGACGATGATCGTCGGCGGCTTCTTGAAGTAGGAAAGCGGCAGGAACTGCGCAAAGAAGCGCGATACCCTGGATGTGGCCGGTATCGTCTTGTCGGACATCAACCGCGGACTCCGTTGTCGGTATGGGCGACAGGCGGCCGCGACCATATGGCAAATGGCCATGCAGATCGAGCGGCCCCGTCCGTCATGTCTGGCATGCACAATGCCCGACATGGCCCGTGTCTGTCGAGGCGTCAAGGCCGGAACGTCCGCCGCGCGCAATATCGTCATGGCGCGGTCACGGCGGCGCGGCAGCGTCAAGGCAGTGGTTTTCGCGCTTCCGGGGCCGTGCTAGGAAGGACGCCTAAACAGACATGTTCGGGGCTGGATTTCCACGCTGCGCGCAGTGCGCGGCATATTGGGAACGAGGGGGATGGCAAGGAAACAAGACGGGCACGGCGCACGAATCCTGCTTTACAGCCACGACACCTTCGGGCTGGGGCATCTGCGCCGCTGCATGACCATCGCCCAGAGCCTGGTCGGGCACTATCGCAATCTGTCGGTCCTGATTCTCACGGGCTCGCCGATCATCGGCGCCTACGATTTCCGCTCCCGGGTCGATTTCGTCCGCGTGCCCGGCGTCATCAAGCTGCGCAACGGCAGCTACACCTCGCTCAATCTCCATATCAACATCGAACAGACCATCGGCCTGCGCCGCGCCATCATCGAGCGCACGGCGGATGTGTTCGATCCCGACGTCATGATCGTCGACAAGGAGCCGCACGGCCTGCGCGGCGAGGTGACGGGGGCGCTCGGCATCCTGAAGGAGCGCGGCACGCGGCTCGTCCTCGGCCTGCGCGACGTGCTCGACGAGCCCGAGCTCCTGCGCAAGGAATGGCGGCGCAAGAAAGCCATGGAGGCGCTGGAGACCTTCTATGACGAGATCTGGGTCTACGGCCTCTCCGATCTCTACGACCCGCTGACCGGTATGCGCGTGAGCCCCGCCGTGCGCGACAAGATGGTCTATACCGGTTATCTGAAGCGGCCGGCGAGCAAGGGCTCCAGGACCGCCGAATGGCCGGCCATGATCGACGAGGACTATCTTCTCGTGATGACCGGCGGCGGCGGCGACGGGGCCGATCTCGTCGACTGGGTGCTTGCGACCTATGAGCGCCGGCGCAACCTGCCCTGGCCGGCGCTCGTCGTGCTCGGGCCCTTCATGCCGCCGGAGCGGCGCCAGGCCTTCCAGGAACGCGCCGACCGGCTGGACGATGTCGAGATCCTGGTGTTCCACGCCCATGCCGAACATCTCATCGAGCGCGCCCGCGCCGTGGTGTCGATGGGCGGCTACAACACCTTCTGCGAGATCCTCACCTACGACAAGCCGGCGCTGATCGTGCCGCGCACCCATCCGCGCAAGGAACAGTATATCCGGGCGAGCCGCGCCCAGGAGCTGGGGCTTGCCCGCATGCTTCTCAGCAGCAATGGCGACGCCGCCTACGGCGATGGCGACATCGACGCCATGGCCGAGGCGCTGATCGCGCTTGGCGACCAGCCGAGACCGTCCCGGACTGTCATCCCCCGCCTCATGGGCGGTCTCGACACGGTGAACGAGCGGGTCCGTCCCTGGCTCGGCCGGCGCGACACACCCGCCGGGGCGGACACCTCCTCGCTGCTTACAGGCCACATTCCTGCCGAACCGTGATAAGACAGAACGCCGGGAGAGGCTTGAGGGGACTTGGCGAACGGACCGGCCGGCATTCCGGCCACATGATTGACAGCGGATTGCATGACGAAAAAGACTATCGCAGTGGTTCTGAAGGGCTATCCCCGCCTGTCGGAAACCTTCATCGCACAGGAACTCCTCGCGCTCGAGCGCGCCGGGCTGACGCTCAGGCTCTATTCGCTGCGCGCGCCGAGCGACGAGCGCCACCCGATCCATGACGAGATCGCCGCGCCCGTTACCTATCTGCCGGAATATCTCGTAAAGGCGCCGGTCACCGTCATCGCGGCCCTGCGCAAGGCGGCGCGCCTGCCGGGCTTCCGGCAAGCGCTGCGCACCTTCGCGAAGGATTTCCTGCGCAATCCCACGCCGAGCCGGGTGCGCCGTTTCGGCCAGGCCGCGGTCCTCGCGACCGTCATGCCGGACGATACCGGGCACATCTACAGCCATTTCATCCACACGCCCTCTTCCGTGGCGCGCTACGCCTCGCTCATGCGCGGCCTGCCCTGGAGCTTCTCCGCGCATGCCAAGGACATCTGGACGCTGCCGGACTGGGAGAAGCGCGAGAAGCTCGCCGACGCCGTGTGGGGCACGACCTGCACCGGCTTCGGCCACGCCCATCTCCAGGAACTGGCGCCGGAGGGGGAGAAGGACAAGATGATCCTCTCCTATCACGGGCTCGACATCTCCCGCTTCCCCGACGCGCCCGCGGCCCGGCCCGCCCGCGACGGATCGGACCCCGCCGATCCGGTCCGCATCGTCTCCGTCGGCCGCGCGGTGGAAAAGAAGGGCTACGACGTGCTTCTGGAGGCCCTGGCGGGACTGCCGGCGGACCTTCACTGGCGCTTCGTCCACATCGGCGGCGGGGTGCTCGCCGACAGGCTTGCCGCGAAGGCCCGCGCGCTCGGCATCGACGACCGGGTGGAGTGGCTCGGGGCCCGGGAGCAGGGCGAGGTCGCCAGGCTGCTTGCCTCCGGCGACCTGTTCGTGCTGGCGAGCCGGATTCTCGCTTCCGGCGACCGCGACGGCCTGCCGAACGTGCTGATGGAGGCCGCCTCCCAGAAGCTGTGCTCGATCTCCACCAATATTTCCGGCATCCCCGAATTCATCCTCGACGACCGCACGGGCCTGCTCGTCGAGCCGGAGGACGCGGGCGGGCTCAGGGCCGCCATCGACGCACTCGCCCGCGACCCCGCACGGCGCGAGCGGCTGGGGTCGGCGGCCCACGACCGGCTCAAGACGGCCTTCTCGCAGGATGTCTGCATCGCCAATCTGGCGAGCCTGTTCGGCATCGAGGCCGCGAAGGCAGGCAAGGTCCGCGAGCCCGAGCCCACGGCCTGAACCGCCATGCGCATCGCCTTCTACGCGCCGCTCAAGCCGCCCGACGACAGCACGCCGTCGGGCGACCGCCAGATGGCGCGCCAGCTCATGGCGGCGCTTTCCATGGCCGGCCACGAGGTCCGGCTCGCCTCGCGGCTGTCCGCCTTCGAGCCGACCGGAGGGACCGGCGCGCAGGCCGAAGTGCGCCGGGCCGCGGAGGCGGAGGTCACGCGGCTGCTCGACGGCTGGACCGACGGCGATGGCGGCACGCGGCCCGATCTCTGGCTCACCTATCATCCCTATTACAAGGCGGCCGACCATATCGGGCCGGCGGTCTGCCGGACCCTGTCCATTCCCTATGCGACGGCGGAGGCCTCCTATGCGGGCAAGCGCGACCGGGGCCCCTTCGCGGAGGCGCAGGCCGCCGTCCGGGCGGGCCTTGAGGCGGGTGCCGCCCATTTCTGCTTCACACCCGACGACCGCGAGGGCCTTGCCGGGATCGTCGCGGACGAGGAGCGCCTGATCGACCTGCCGCCCTTCATCGATCTCGCCCGGCTCGGACCGGCCGAGGAAGCGGCCGGCCGGCGCGATGCGCTGAGGGCGCGGCTCGACCTCGCCCCCGATCTTCCCGTCCTGATCGCCGTCGGCATGATGCGCCCGGGCGACAAGCTCGCCAGCTATCGCATGCTGGCGGAGGCGCTCGCCCGGCTGAACCGGCACCGCTTCGCGGTCGTCCTCGTCGGCGACGGGCGCGAGCGCGCGGCGGTGGCCGACGCCTTCCACGCGCTGCCGGCGGAGCGTATGCGCATGGCGGGCGCCGTGCCGCCCCACAGGATGGCGGACTGGTATGCTGCCGCCGACCTCCATGTCTGGCCCGGCTATGGCGAAGCCTACGGGCTCGCCTATCTGGAGGCCCAGGCCATGGGGCTCGCCACCGTCGCCCAGCGGATCCGGGGCGTGCCGAGCGTGGTGCGCGACCGGGAGACGGGTCTCCTCACCCCTGCCGACGATATCGACGCCTATGCCTCGGCCATCGCGGAGCTGCTCGACGCGCCGGACCGCCGCGCGGCGATGGGCGCCGCCGCCCGGCGCTTCGTCATGTCCGAACGAACGCTCGAGCGGGCGAGCGGGCGGCTCGACGAGGCGCTCTCCCGCCTCGGGGTGCCCGCATGAGCGCCGCGCGCCCCACCATCCTGATCTGGGTGACCCATGTGCTCGGCATCGGGCACTACCGCCGCGCGCTCGCGCTTGCGCGGGCCTGCGCGCAGGCCGGGCTCGCGCCCGTCATCGCCTCCGGCGGCATGCCCGTGCCGGGCGGGGTGCCGGACGGCGTGACACTCGCCCAGCTTCCCCCCATACGCAGTGCCGGACGGAGCTTCGTCGATCTCGTGGGCGCCGGCGGCGAACCGGCAGACGAGGCGCTGTTCGCCGCACGCGGGCGCGAGCTCGTCGCGCTCCATGACCGACACCGCCCCCGCGCGGTCGTCACCGAGCTCTTCCCCTTCGGCCGCCGCCGCTTCGCCGGCGAGCTCGACCGGCTCGTCGCCCATGCGCGCAGCCAATCCCACATCCCGGCGATCCTGTGCTCGGTGCGCGATATTCTCCAGCCGCCGTCGAAGCCCTCGCGGATCCCCGATATCGAACGGCGCGTCAGGACCGCCTATGACCGCATTCTCGTTCATGGCGACCCCGCGCTCGTGCGGCTCGAACAGTCGCTGCCCTTCGCCGCCGGCTTCGCCGACCTCATCGACTATACCGGCTATATCGGCGGCGGCGAGACGCCCGCGCCCCCGCCCGGGGAGGGCGACGGCGAGGTGATCGTGTCGGCCGGCGGCGGCGCCGTCGGGGAGCATCTCCTCAACGCCGCCATCGAGGCACGCCCGCTTTCGGCCGCCCGCGACCGGCCATGGCGCCTGCTCGTCGGCCACAACCTGCCGGGCCGCGAGCGCGAGAGACTGTCCGCCCGGGCCGGCAACGGCGTGATCGTGGAGCCCGCGCGCCCCGACTTTCCGGGCCTCCTCGCCCGGGCCCGGCTGTCCGTCAGCCAGGCCGGCTACAACACCTCGACGGACATCCTCGGCGCGCGCGTCCCCGCGGTTCTCGTGCCCTTCGCCGACGATGGCGAGATCGAGCAGACCATGCGCGCGGAGCTGTTCGAGGCACGCGGGCTCGCCATCGCCCTGCCGCCCGACCGTCTCGCTCCGCAAAGCCTGGCGGACGCCGTCGACCGCGCGCTCGCGCTCGATCCCGGCGCCGCGGCGCGGCCCGGTCTGGACGGCGCGGCGCAATCGGCCCGGCTGATCGCCGACGCCATCGCAAGGATCGAGGCATGAGCGGACACGGCGCCCACTGGCAGACGCTTTCAAACGAGCTGGACCGCTGGCAGGAGGCGGGGCTGCGCGCGCGCCTGTGGTGGCGCGACGACGACGCGGCCCGCGTCACCCCGGCGCTGGACCGCCTTCTCGCCCTGTCGGCGCGAACCGGCGTTCCCGTCCTGCTCGCGACGATCCCGGCGGAGGCCGAACCCGCCCTTGCCGACCGGCTCGCGGATAGAGGCCCCGGCATTGCCGTCGCCCAGCATGGCTGGGCCCATGCCAACCACGCACCGGCATCGGAAAAGAAGCAGGAACTCGGCCCGCACCGTCCGCTCTCCGCCATCGAGGACGAGCTCGCCCGGGGCCGCGAGCGCCTGGCGGCGCTCTTCGGGCCGCTGGTGCTGCCCGTGCTCGTGCCGCCCTGGAACCGCATGCGGGAGGATCTGGCGCCGCGCCTGCCGGCCCTCGGCCTCACCGGCGTGTCCACCATGGGACCGCCGCGCTTCGCCGCGCTGTCGGGCATGCTCGCGGAGCGCAATGTCCATCTCGATCCGGTCGACTGGCGCGGCGGCCGCGGAACGCGCGAGGAGGCCCATGTGATCGGCGAGCTCGCCGCTATCCTCGCACAACGGCGCCTCGGCGCCGGCCCCCAGACCGAGCCCGTCGGGCTCCTCACCCATCATCTCGTCCATGACGAGGCCGGCTGGACGCTGATCGGCGCGCTCCTCGCACGCACCCGCGACCACCCCGCTGTCACATGGCTGACTGCAAAATCCCTTTTCAAGGGGTGAGCATGCCCGCTATAGGAGAAAGGGGGCGGCATTGGCCGAGAGGGAGCCAAGGACGGGGGAGGCATGTCCCAACTGCCAGGGGACCGGGCTGCCGTTGCGATGACCGGCATGTCCTTGAGACCGACAAACGCTGAACAGGGGTTCCGCTCCCCTGCAAGCCTGATACTGGCGGCGCTGGCGCGGACTGCCACAGGGATCGGTGCGCTTGCCGTCCTGGCCGTTGCGGCCCCGCTTCCCCTCTGGGCCATCGCGGCGTGTTGCGCGGGCGCGGCGGTATTTGCCCTCTATGGCGCGCGCGCCATCATCCGCCACGGATGGACCGTCGTGATCGACGAGGAGGGCATCGAGCGCCGGGGCCCCTTCGCAAAGCGCCTCGACTGGTGCGACCTGACCTCGGTGAAGCTCGCGCACTATTCCACCCGCCGCGACGGCCGCAGGGGCTGGCAGGAGCTCGTCATGCGCGACGGGGCGACCGCCCTGGTCCTGGAGAGCGAGCACCCGGCATTCGAACCGGCCGCCGCCCGCGCGCTCGCGAGCGCCACGGAGAACGGTGCGGAGATGTCGGCGGCCACGCTCCACAATGCCAACGAGCTCGGGCTCTGGCCGGGCATGCGCCACGAAACCGCAGCGGACCGCCCCACCGCGACGAATGGAGCCTCGAAGCGATGACGGGCAGTGCCGCCACCGAGGGGCCCCTGCTCGGTATCCGGGATCTGAGCGTCCAGTTCGACACCATGGCCGGCCCGGTCCGGGCCGTCGACGGCGTGTCCTTCCGCGTGCCCCATGGGCGCACCGTGGCGCTCGTCGGCGAATCGGGCTCCGGCAAGACGGTCATCAGCCAGACGATCCTGCGCATCCTGCCCCGGGCCGCGAGGATCGTGAGCGGTTCCATCGTCTTCCGCGACCCCAAGGGCGGGGAGACCGACCTCGCCGCGCTGTCCGCCCAGTCGGCGGCGATGCGCGACATTCGCGGCGGGCGGATCTCGATCATCTTCCAGGAGCCCATGACCTCGCTGTCGCCGCTCCACACAATCGGCGACCAGATCGGCGAGGCGCACAGGCTCCATCTCGGCTCCTCGCCGCAGGAGGCGCGCAAGGCCACGCGCCGGATGCTCGGCCTCGTCGGCTTCGCCGACCCGGAGCGCGGGCTCGACACCTATCCCTTCGAGCTCTCCGGCGGCATGCGCCAGCGCGCCATGATCGCCATGGCGCTCATCTGCCGGCCGGCGCTGCTGATCGCGGACGAGCCGACGACCGCGCTCGACGTCACCGTCCAGGCGCAGATCCTCAAGCAGATCGCCGACCTGCAGGCCGAGCTCGGCATGGCGGTGCTGCTCATCACCCACGATCTCGGCGTCGTCGCCAATATCGCCGACGAGGTGGTGGTGCTCTATCGCGGCCGCGTCGTGGAGGCAGGCACCAAGGAGACGATCTTCCGCGACCCCCGCCACCCCTATCTGAAGGCGCTGCTCGCCGCCGTCCCGCGCTTCGACATGAAGCCCGGCGAGCGCCTCAAGGCGCTGCGCGAGATCGAGCCGATCGCGGAGGGCCATTTCTCCGCCCCCGACCGCGGCACGCCCGGCGCCTGCGAGAACCCGCTCTTGGAGGTGAAGGGCCTGGCCAAGGGCTTCGGCCTGCGCAAGGGCGGGCTGTTCTCCACCGGCGAGCAACGCAAGGCGCAGGCGCTGCACGACGTGACCTTCTCCATCGACCATGGCGAATCTGTGGGACTCGTCGGCGAGTCCGGCTGCGGCAAGACCACCACCTCGCGCATCATCGTCGACGCCATCGCGCCCGACGCGGGCAGCGTGCGGTTCCGGCTCGGCGAAGAGCTCCAGGACGTCACCCGGTTCGCCGGCGACGAACTCGCCGCCTATCGACGGGCGGTCCAGGTCGTCTTCCAGGATCCGTTCTCCTCGCTCAACCCGCGCATGACCGTGCTCGACATCCTGACCGAACCGCTCGTCATCCACGGCATCGGCACACCGCGCTCGCGCAAGGCGCTCGCCCAGGAACTCATGCAGCTCGTCGGGCTCGATCCGCGCTTCCTCAACCGCTATCCGCATTCCTTCTCCGGCGGCCAGCGCCAGCGCATCGGCATCGCGCGGGCCATCGCGCTCAAGCCCCGCCTGCTGATCTGCGACGAGCCGGTCTCCGCCCTCGACGTGTCCGTCCAGGCGCAGATCCTGAACCTCCTGAAGGACCTCCAGCAGAAGCTCGGGCTGGCCTATCTCTTCATCAGCCACAATCTCGCGGTGGTCGACTATATCGCCGAACGCATCCTCGTCATGTGCCGCGGCATGATCGTTGAGGAGGCGCCGCGCGACCGCTTCTCCAGCGACGCCCGCCACCCCTATACGCGCACGCTGCTGGCCGCCGTGCCCGAACCCGATCCCGACCGACCGATGGACCTGTCGCTTCTCGCCAGCGGCATGTCGTCCGATCCCCATGCCTGGCCGGAGCCCTACCGTCTCGCCGATCCGGACGACGCCGTGCGCGTGGAGATCGCACCGGGCCATTTCGTGCTCGTCAACAGGGCCCATGCCCTGCATGGCGACGTGCCCGAGGCCGCGCCCGGCCGGCTTGGAGTGGAGGCATGACGGCGATGCGCGCAATGCTTGCCCTCGCCGCGCTCGCGCTGGCCACAACCCTCGGGCAGGCCGGCGCCACGGAGCGCCCGCTGCTCATCGAGACGCCGATGTACCGCTCCGCCGTGGAGCATGGCACCATGCCGCCGATCGCCGACCGGCTGCCGGACGACCCGCTCGTCGTCGATCTCGAGGCGGAGGGGCTCGAGCCCGGCCGGCCGGGCGGAACGCTCCACACCCTTATCGATAAGCCGAAATCGATCCGCTATATCGTGGCGTGGGGCTATGCCCGGCTCGTCGGCTACACGCCGGAGCTGGAGCTCGAGCCGGACATCCTGAAGAGCGTGGAGATCGCCGACGGCCGCATCTTCACCCTCCATCTGCGCAAGGGCCACAAATGGTCCGACGGCCATCCCTTCACCGCGGAGGACTTCCGCTACTACTGGGAGGACGTGGCCAACAACGACGTGCTCACCCCCACCGGCCCGCCAAGCAGCCTGCGCGTCGACGGCGAGCCGCCGGTCTTCGAGGTGCTGGACGAGACCACCGTGCGCTATTCGTGGTCGAAGCCCAATCCGACCTTCCTGCAGGAGCTCGCCCGGGCGCGCCCGCCCTTCATCTACCGGCCCGCCCACTATCTCAAGCAGTTCCACGAGAAATACGGCGATCCGGAGGTGATCGCGAAGATGGTCGAGCGCGAGAAGGTGCGCAACTGGGCGTCGCTCCATAACCGCATGGATAACATGTACAATTTCGACAATGCGGACGAGCCGACCCTGCAGCCCTGGGTGAACACGACCAAGCTGTCCACGACCCGCTACACCATGGCGCGCAATCCCTATTTCCACCGGGTCACGGCGGGCGGCCATCAGCTTCCCTTCATCGACAAGGTGGTCATGGATGTCGCCGCGGCGCGCCTCATCCCCGCCATGACGGCCGCCGGCCAGAGCGAGCTCCAGGCGCGGGGGCTCGGCTTTTCCGACCTCGCCATCCTCAAGCAGAACGAGCGGCGCGACGGTTTCCGCGTGCTCCTGTGGCCGAGTGCGAAGAGCGCCCAGATCGCGCTCTATCCGAACCTCAACTACAAAGACCCGGTCTGGCGCCGCCTGTTCCGGTCCGCCGACTTCCGCCGCGCCCTGTCGCTCGGGATCGACCGCTACCTGATCAGCCGGACGCTCTATCTCGGGCTGGCGGAGGCCCGCGGCAACACGGTCCTGCCGCAAAGCCCGCTCTTCGACCGGGAACACGCCCGGCGATGGGCCGACTACGACCCCGAGCGCGCCAACGCGCTGCTCGACGGGCTCGGACTCACCGAACGCAACAGCCGGGGCATCCGCCTCCTGCCCGACGGCCGGCCGGCGGAGATCATCGTGGAGACCGCGGGCGAGAACCTGGAGGAGGTCGACGCCCTCCAGCTCATCACCGAGGACTGGCAGGAGATCGGAATCAAGCTGCTGATCAAGCCGTCCCAGCGCGACGTGCTGCGCGAGCGCGCCTATACGGGCAGCGTGATGATGACGGTCTGGTCGGGCTGGGACAACGGCATCCCGACGGCGGACATGGTGCCCGACGAGCTCGCCCCGGTTCACCAGGACAATCTCGCCTGGCCCATGTGGGGTCAGTATTACGAGACCGGCGGCCAGTCGGGGGAGCCGCCGGACATGGAGGCCGCGGAACGGCTCATGGCCCTCTACCGCGACTGGTTCGGGGCCGAGACGCGGGCCGAGCGCCAGGATATCTGGGACGAGATGCTCGCCATCAATACCCGCGAGCAGTTCGTCATCGGCATCGTGTCGGAGGTCCCCCAGCCGGTCGTGGTGTCGAGGAAACTGCACAACGTGCCCGAAGAGGGCTTCTACGGCTGGGATCCGGGCGCCCAGTTCGGCATCTACCGGCCCGACCAGTTCTGGCTGGACGAGTAGGGGCCGGGGATCCGTCATGCTGCGCTATCTCGTTCAACGCCTGCTGGTCATGGTACCGACCCTTCTGGTCATCTCGCTTCTGACCTTCGTCATCATCCAGCTCCCGCCGGGCGACTATCTCTCAAACCAGATCGCGGAGCTGAAGGCGCGCGGCGAGGAGGCGGGGCTCGCGAAGCTTGAGTTCCTGCGCCAGGAATTCGCCCTCGACCGGCCGTGGCTCGAGCAATATGCGATCTGGATCGGCGTGTGGCCCGGGCCGAACGGTTTCAACGGTCTCCTCCAGGGCAACTGGGGCTGGTCCTTCGAACACCAGAGGCCGGTGTCGGAGGTGGTCGGCGACGGGCTGCTGCTCACCATCGTGCTGAACGCCGCCGTGGTGTTCTTCGTTTATGTCGTCTCCTTCCCGATCGGCATCTATTCCGCGACGCGGCAATACAGCATCGGCGATTACGGCTTCACGCTGATCGGCTATATCGGGCTTGCCACGCCGAACTTCCTGCTCGGCCTGGCGCTGCTCTATTTCGCCAATCGCTGGTTCGGCATCTCCGTCGGCGGGCTCATGGATCCGCGCTATATCGGCGCGCCCTGGACCATGGGGAAGGCGGGCTCCGTGCTCGCCCACCTGATCGTGCCGGTCATCGTGATCGGCACGTCCGGGACGGCCGCCATGATCCGCCGGCTGCGCGCCAACCTGCTCGACGAGCTGCAGAAGCAATATGTGGTGACCGCGCGCGCCAAGGGCCTGAGCGAGCGCCGCCTGCTCGCCAAATATCCCCTGCGCATGGCGCTCAACCCCTTCGTCGCCGATATCGGCAGCCTGCTGCCGAGCATGGTCTCGGGCTCGGTCATCGTGTCGGTGGTCCTGAACCTGCCGACCATCGGGCCCGTGCTCCTCGACGCGCTCGCCAGCCAGGACCAGTATCTGGCGGGGTTCATCCTGCTGTTCGTGACCATGCTCACGCTGGTCGGCATGCTGATCTCCGACATATTGCTGGCCGTGCTCGACCCACGCATACGACTTGACGGGGAGGCCGCGCGATGACCTCCGGACCGACCGCGCCCGGCGGCGACAGGCCGCTCGACCATTTCGTCGACGACGCGCCCTTCGACCCGAAGGCGAGCGCCGCGCTGACGGCGGAGCAGGAACGCATCTATCTCGCTTCCGGCTGGCGCATGATGTGGTGGAAGCTCAAGCGCCACCGGCTGGCGGTGATATCCGGGCTGTTCCTCCTCCTCATCTACGCGACCATCCCGTTCACCGAGATCATCGCGCCCTACAACAAGGACACGCGCAACGCCGACTATCTCTACGCCCCGCCGCAGGCCATCCACCTGTTCCACGAGGGCGAGTTCGTCGGCCCCTTCGTCTATGGCTACAAGGCGGAGGCCAATCTGAAGACCTTCCGGTGGGACTATTCGGTCGACCGCCAGCAGGTCTATCCGCTGCGCTTCCTCTGCCGCGGCGACACATACCGGTTCTGGGGCCTGTTCGACTGGGACGTTCACCTGATCTGCCCGGCCGAAGGCGGCGTCTTCTATCCGCTCGGCGCCGACCGGCTCGGCCGCGACATGTTGAGCCGGATCGTCTACGGCACGCGCATCTCGCTGACCGTCGGGCTGATCGGCATCACCATCTCCTTCCTCATCGGCATCACGCTCGGCGGGCTTGCCGGCTATTACGGCGGATGGGTGGACTCAATCGTCCAGCGCATGATCGAGATCCTGCGCTCGCTGCCGGAACTGCCGCTCTGGCTCGCCCTGTCGGCGGCGCTGCCGGTGACCTGGTCGCCGATCCTCATCTATTTTGGCATCACGATCATTCTGGGGCTGCTCGACTGGCCGGGGCTTGCGCGCGCGGTACGCTCCAAGCTGCTCGCGCTGAGAGAGGAGGACTTCGCCACCGCCGCGGTGCTGATGGGCGCCAGACCCGGGCGCGTCATCGGCCGGCATCTGCTGCCCAACTTCATGAGCCACCTGATCGCCAGCGCCACGCTGTCCGTCCCCGCCATGATCCTCGGCGAGACGGCGCTCTCCTTCCTGGGGCTGGGGCTGCGTCCGCCGATCACGAGCTGGGGCGTGCTGCTGAACGAGGCCCAGAACCTCGCCGCGCTCGAATTCTACCCCTGGATCATCGCGCCCATGGTGCCCGTGATCCTCGTCATCCTCGCCTTCAACTTCCTCGGCGACGGCCTGCGCGACGCCGCCGATCCCTATCACTAGAGCGCCGCGCCCCGCCCGCCTGCATCACACGCAGCGCGCCACTGCCGAGAATGCATAGGTCGCGGGGCCGGAGCGCTGGTATGATGAGTGTCCATGAGTGCCGAGGGGCAAACATCCGGATACGCGGCATGAGTTCGACACGAGCCTCGCTCGATGCAGCCGGCGAGAGCGCGGCCCGCTTGCGTGGCATCCTCCTCATGGTCGCCGCCTTCGCCCTGTTCGCCTGCCTGGACGCGACGGCGAAATATCTCTCCGCCTGGTTCGAGACGCCGCTCATCGTCTTTGCCCGCTACGCCTTCGCGGTGGTCTATTCGCTCGTCTTCCTGTGGTCGACGGGCACGCTCTCCCAGATGCGCGCGCGCAACCTTCCGCTCCAGATCGTGCGCGGGCTGTTGCTGGTGGGCGGCACGCTCCTCAACTTCACCGCCGTGCGCTACCTGCAGCTCGCGGAGACGTCGTCGATCATGTTCTCCAACCCCTTGTGGGTCTGCGCGCTGTCCGTGCCGCTTCTGGGCGAGCAGGTGGGCCCGCGCCGCTGGCTCGCGGTCGTCATCGGCTTCGTGGGCGTGATGATCATCATCCGGCCCGGCGCGGAAGGCTTCCATTGGGCGGCCTTCCTCTCGCTCGGCGCGGCGCTGTCCACCGCGCTCTACCAGATCGCAACGCGCAAGGCGGCGGCCTATGACAGCTCGGAGACGACGCTGTTCTACACAGCCCTTGTCGGCGCGGTCGCCGTCACCCCCGCCGTGCCGGGCTCGTGGGAGATGCCGACCGGCTGGCTGCTCGCCATCATGTGCACATTCGGACTGTTCGGCGCGGTCGGCCACCAGTTCCTGATCGTCGCCCACAAGCTCGCCCCGGCCCCGGTGCTCGCCCCCTTCGTCTACAGCCAGATCATCTGGATGGTGATCATCGGCTATGCCGTCTTCGGCGACCTGCCGGACCTGTGGACGGTCGCCGGCGGCCTGCTCGTGGTCTCGAGCGGGCTCTACCTGCTCTATCGCGAACGCCAGATCAAGAAGCGGGCTGCTTGAGACCCTGGCCGAAGCCGGGTGTCCTTGCTCTTGAAGCGGCACCGGCCCGCTCCCCCACCCGGCCACCCATGAAATTATGATCCCGTGGGTGGCCGGGTGGGGGAGCGGGCCGGCGCAGACTCACTCCAAAGACGTCTGGCCGGTGCCACCGCTCGCAATATAAGTCCGAGCCCTACTCCCGAAGCTCGGGCAGGTCCTGGAACAGATCCAGCGCCTCCGGATTGGCGAGCGCTTCCTTGTTCTTCACCTCGCGGCCGTGGACCACGTCGCGCACGGCGAGCTCGGTGATCTTGCCGGACTTGGTGCGGGGAATATCGGCGATCTGGATCACCCGGGCCGGCACGTGGCGCGGCGAGGCGCCGGTGCGGATCTGCGTCTTGATGCGCTTGACGAGGTCGTCGTCGAGCTTGACCCCGTCGCGCAGGCGCACGAACAGCACGATGCGGGTGTCGTCGTCCCAGTCCTGGCCGATGGCGAGCGCCTCGACCACCTCGTGGATCTGCTCCACCTGAGCGTAGATCTCCGCCGTGCCGATACGCACGCCGCCCGGATTGAGCGTGGCGTCGGACCGCCCGTGAATGACGATGCCGCCATGGTCGGTCCATTCCGCGAAGTCGCCATGGCACCAGATGCCGGGGAAGCGCGAGAAATAGGCGTCGAGATATTTCCGGTCGTCCGGATCGTTCCAGAAGCCGATGGGCATCGACGGGAAGGGCTTCGTGCAGACGAGCTCGCCCTTGCCGTGCGCCAGCGGCGTGCCGTCCTGCGAGAAGACGTCGGCGGCGGTGCCCGCCATGGGCCCCTGGATCTCGCCGCGCCAGACGGGCTCGTAGGGGTTTCCGCCCACGAAGCAGCCGCAGATATCGGTGCCGCCGGAGATCGAGGCGAGATGGAGGTCCGGCTTGATCGCGTCATAGACGAAATCGAAGCTCTCCGGCGCCAGCGGCGAGCCGGTCGACATCATGGCGCGGACCGTGCCCAGATCGTGGGTGTCGCGCGGGCGCCACCCGGTCTTCTTCACCGCATCGATATATTTCGCCGAGGTGCCGAAATGGGTCATGCCCACGGCGTCGGCATAGTCGAACAGGACGCGCTCTGAAGGGGCGAAGGGCGAACCGTCGAACAGCACCAGAGTGGCCTCCGAGGCAAGGCACGTCATCAGCCAGTTCCACATCATCCAGCCGCAGGTGGAGAAGTAGAAGACCCGGTCGCCGGGACGGATATCGGAGTTCAGCCGCTGCTCGCTGAGATGCTTGAGCAGGATGCCGCCCGCCGAGTGCACGATGCATTTGGGAATGCCGGTCGTGCCGGAGGAGAACAGCACATAGAGCGGGTGGTCGAAGGGCAGCTGCTCGAAGGCGATCTCGCCCCCCTCGCCCGTCGCCAGGAAGTTCTCCATCGCGACCCCGCGGGCCATCTGGGCGGCCGCCTCGCGCGACTTGCCCAGATAGTCGATGACGACGACCTTCTCCACACTGGGAAGCTGGTCGACCACCTTGGCGACCTTGTCGGTGATCTCGAAGGCCTTGCCGTTGTAGTAATAGCCGTCGCAGCAGACGAGCACCTTGGGCTCGATCTGGCCGAAGCGGTCGAGAATGCCGCGCTCGCCGAAATCGGGCGAGCAGGACGACCACGTCGCCCCGATGGAGGCCGCCGCCAGGAACGCCGCGGTCGTCTCCGGCATGTTCGGCACGACGCCGGCCACCCGGTCTCCGGGCTTGACGCCAAGTTTCTTCAGGGCGCTGGCGAAGCGGGCCACCATGTCGTGAAGCTCCGCCCATGACACGGACGTCTCGACGAAATTCTCGCCCCGGAACAGGATGGCGGGCCCGTCGTCGCGCCGGCGCAGCAGGTTCTCCGCGAAATTCAGCCGCGCATCGGGAAAGAAGCGCGCGCCCGGCATCTTGTCGCCGTCCACGAGCACCCGCTCGCCGCGCGTCTTTGCACGCACATCGCAGAAATCCCAGATCGCCGGCCAGAAGTCTTCCATCTCGTCGACGGAGAACCGGTAGAGGGCCTCGTAAGTGTCGATGTCGCGACCATGGCGCTCGTTCACGAACGCCATGAAGGCGGCCATGCCGGTGGTGCGCTTGAACTCGGGCGACGGCGTCCAGAGAGGCTCTTCCATCGTCTCTTCGCATCCTCCCTAAAAGGCTTCCCAGTGGGCTCGGGCTTCGGTTTCGCGGCCCTCACCATAAGGATGAGGCACGCCTTTCCCAAGCCTCTTTTTGACGCTGGCGGCGCGCCATCCAGGTTGCAATAGTGCGTGGCGGCGCGCTCGGGTACAATTCGCCGCAGCGAATCATGCGAGGGACCTTCGCCGTGCTACTCTGACAGTCGCGGCACCGCCGGCTGCCGGGCGCCCGCGAGGTCCGCTTGAAGGGAAGATCGGTCTTGAAACGCCTCCTCCAGATCGTGTTTGTCCTGTTCGTCCTCGTCGTCGCGGCGCTGGCGGCAGTTCCGTTCATCGTCACGCCCGACTTCATCGCCCGCCAGATCAGCGAGGCGGTCACCGCGCAAACCGGGCGCGAGCTGCGCATGGGCGGCGAGCCGAGCTTCTCATTCTGGCCCGAGCTTGGCGTGTCGCTGAAGGACGTCGCGCTGACCAATCCGCCCGGCATGGCGGAAGGCCAGGTCGCGCAGATGGACGAGCTGTCCGTGCGCGTCGCCGTGTTCCCGCTGCTGTCCGGCACCGTGGAGGTGACCGAATTCGTGGTCGACCGGCCGCGCCTCGATCTCGTCATCGACGCGCAGGGGCGCAGCAACTGGAGCTTCGCAAAGCCGGGCGAGACCGACACGACGGGCGCGGGCGAAGGTCAGGCGGGCGGCACGCCGTCGCAGCCATCCTCCTCCGGCGAGACGTCGGGTGGCTTCGGCGTGAGCTCCGTCACGCTGGCGCCGATCCGCATTGTCAACGGGTCGCTGCGCTATCTCGACGAGCGCTCCGGCACCGTCTTCGCCGCCGACGCGGTGAACGTCACGCTCGACCTGCCCGATCTCGACAGCGCGTTCGAGGCCAAGGGCTCCATGGTCTGGAACGGCGAGACGGTCGAGGTGACCGCCTATGCGAAATCGCCCATGACGCTTGCCGGCGGCGGCGCCTCGCCGATTGAGCTCGCGCTCGGCTCCAGGCTCATCAACTCCGCCTTCAGCGGCCAGGCCTCGCTCTCCAGCGGCTTCTCGCTCGCCGGGCGCATAGACATCGACACGCCGTCCCTGCGCGGCCTTGCCAAATGGGCCGGCAGTCCGCTCGCCCCCGGCAAGGGGCTGGAAGCCTTCAAAGCCGACGGCGCGCTCGGCCTCGACGGGCAGACCATCACGCTCAAGGACGCGAACATCACGCTCGACGGCATGCGCGCGACCGGCACCATGCGCACCGAGCTCGGCGGCGCGCGGCCGAAGGTCGTGGCGAGCCTCGGCGTCGACCGTATCGACCTCGACACCTATCTGGGCGGCAGCGAGGCCGGCGGCACGGACGGTACCGGGCAGGCGTCCGGCGGGTCTCCCGGCCAGGAGGGCTGGAGCACCGAGCCCATCGACTTCTCCGGGCTGAAGGCCGTCGACGCCGATCTCAATCTCGTCGCCTCCGAGATCGTCCAGGGCAAGATCACCACGGGCAAGACCGCGCTCCGCGTCGTGCTCGACAACGGCGTGCTCAATGCGCGGCTGAACGAGCTCGCCCTCTATGGCGGCCAGGCGGCCGGTACGGTCATCCTCAACGGCACGCACGAGGTGCCGACCGTGCAGGTCGGCTTCAGCGCGAAGGACTTCAACGGCTACGAGCTCCTGCGCGACTTCGCCGGCTTCGAATGGCTCGAGGGCACCGCCGCCACATCGCTCTCGCTCGCCGCCGTCGGCCGCAGCCAGCGCGATCTCGTCTCCTCGCTCAAGGGAACCGCCGGCTTCACCTTCACCGACGGTGCGATCAGGGGCATCAATGTCGCGAAGATGATCCGCGGCGTGTCGGAGAACATCCTCTCCGGCTGGGACCAGACCCCGGCGGAGAAGACCGATTTCAGCCTGCTGAAGGCGAATTTCGCCATCGACAGGGGGCAGGCCTCCAACGACGACCTCCAGCTCATGGGGCCGCTGGTGCGGGTCGCCGGCGCCGGCGTGATCGACATGCCGGCCAAGACCCTCGACTACCGGGTGAACCCCAAGCTCGTCGCCTCGCTCGAGGGGCAGGGCGGGGAGACGGAGCTCAAGGGCCTCACCGTGCCGGTCGTGATCCGCGGCCCCTGGAGCGATCCGAAGATCTATCCCGACATTGCGGGCATCCTTCAGGACCCGCAAGCCGCCTATGACCAGATCAAGGGGCTCGTCCCGGGCGGCGCCGCGCTCGATCTCGGCCAGGGCGCGGATTCGCTGAAGGAGGGCCTGCAGGGCACCATCTCCAAGGAGACGGAAAAGCTGCTCGGCCCCGATGCGGGCCAGGCGGTGGGCGAGCAGGGCAAGAAGCTGCTCGACGGCCTGTTCGGCACGACGTCGAAGGACGAGCCCGCGCCGGAGCCTGTCGCCCCCGCACCGGATGCCGCCGGCGAGCCCGCCGCGACCGGCACGCAGGACGAGGGCGGGCCGCAGGACATCGTTCCCGGCGGCGAGACCGAATCCTCCGGCTCCGGCATAGACGACCAGAGCCGCGAGATGCTCAACAAGACGCTGGAAGGCATGTTCGGCTCCGGCGGCAATGGCGGCCCGCAATAGGCGTCGCCGGCGCCGCCGGTCCCGCCTTTGCAATCGGCGGCCTGCGCCCTTACCTTGCGGACAGGTGCAAAAATCGGCGTCAAGGCAGGATCCGGTCCCCATGATCCGCGTTCAGGAATCCCCGTTCGATGTCGGCCGCGAGCTCGAGGCGCTCAAGGGCGGCAACAGGGCGATTGGCGGCATGGCGCTGTTCGTCGGCACGGTGCGCGACATGGCCGGCGGCGAGCCCATCGAGGCCATGACGCTCGAGCACTATCCCGGCATGACGGAGGCGGCGCTCGAAGAGATCGACCGGGAAGCGCACGACCGCTGGCCTCTGGAGGCCTCCCTCGTCATACATCGCCACGGGCGGCTCGAGCCCGGCGAGGACATCGTGCTCGTCGCCACCGCGTCGGCCCATCGCGAGGCGGCCTTCGAGGCCTGCCGCTTCCTGATCGACTGGCTGAAGACGAAGGCCCCCTTCTGGAAGCTGGAGAGCGGTCCAGGCGGCGAGCGCTGGGTGGAGGCGCGCGACAGCGACGAGGACGCGGCCCGCCGCTGGACGGACAGCGAGACCGCGAAGTGACGCGAGGGAGCCGAGCGACCATGCCGGACAATGCCTATGCCCCCTACGAGCCGCTCAATGTCCTGAAGCCTGTCGCCCCCGATCTGTGGATCGTCGACGGGCCGGAGATCCGGTTCCGCTATATCGGCATGAACCTGCCCTTTCCGACCCGCATGACGGTCGTGCGGCTGCCCGACGGCGCGTTGTGGCTGCATTCGCCGACCGCGCCGGAGGACACGCTGGTCGATGCCGTGGCGGCGCTCGGCCCGGTCCGCCATCTCGTCGCGCCCAACACCATCCACTACTGGTGGCTGCCGGACTGGGCGGACCGCTTCCCCGAGGCGCAGACCTACGGGGTGGAGGGGCTCCAGCGGTCCGCCAAGCGCCCGCTGGCCATCGCCAACACGCTCTCAGACACCCCGCCCGACGCCTGGGCGGGAACGCTCGATCAGGTGGTCGTGGCAGGTGACCTCCTCACCGAGGCCGACTTCTTCCACCGCCCGTCGCGCACCCTGATCCTTACCGACCTGATCGAGAATTTCGAGACCGAGCGCGTGCGCCCGTGGCTCTACCGCCAGGCGCTGCGGCTGGCCGGCGCGGCGGATCCCGACGGCAAGGCGCCGATCGACATGCAGCTCACCTTCCTGCGCCACCGCAAGACGCTCAGGCAGGCCGTGGAACGCATGATCTCCTGGGCCCCGGAGCGCATCGTGATCAGCCATGGCCGCTGGTACGAGACGGACGGCACGAGCGAGCTGCGCCGCGCCTTCCGCTGGGCGCTGTAGCGCGAACGGCATCGGGGTCTTGGTTCGGACCGGCACCAGCCCGCGCCCCCACCCGGCCACCCCTGGCAGTATGATCTCGTGGGTGGCCGGGTGGGGGCGCGGGCTGGTGCCGCTTCAATTCGAATAGTCCCCCCTATTTCCGCCAGAAATAGGGATCCAGCAAAACCAGTATGGTGAAATATTCCAGCCGGCCGAGCAGCATGGCAAACGACAGGATCCATTTCGCGGAATCGGGCAGCGGGGCGAAGTTGCCGGTCGGGCCGATCACGTCGCCGATGCCTGGGCCGACATTGGCCAGCGCGGTCAGGATGCCGGACATCGAGGTGATGAAATCCGTGCCGGTCAGCGACAGCGCGACGGTCAAGAGCGCCCACAGCAGCATGAAGGCGGTGAAGAACAAGAGCACGATGCCGAGCGTCTCCTCGTCCACCGTGCCGCGGCCGGAATGGATGCTTGCCACGGAATGCGGATAGACGAAGCGGTCGAGCGCGCGGCGCATGATGCCGTAGAGCGCGATCCAACGGTAGGCCTTCACGCCGCCCGCCGTCGAGCCGGAACAGCCGCCGAGAAAGGTCGCCATGAAGACCAGCGAGATCGCGAAGGGGCCCCATTGCAGGTAGTCGTAATTGGCGTAGCCCGTTGTGGTGATCAGCGAGACGATGTTGAAGACGGCATGCTCGATGCCGAGCGCGAGGTCCTCGGCGTGGGTGATGTCGAGATAGATCGCGACCAGCGCCGACAGGCCCAGCGAATAGCCGAGCATGACGATCACCTGGTTGTCGTAGAAGGTGTCGAAGCGGCCGCGCAGCATCAGCACGACGAGGGCGGTAAACGGCGTCGCGCCGATCAGCATGAAGCAGATCGCCACCCAGTGCGTCGCCGGATTCCGGAAATAGGCGAACGACGCGTCATGGGTGGAATAGCCGCCGGTCGAGACCGTGGTCATGGCGTGGTTGACCGCGTCGAAGCCGGTCATGCCGGTCATGGCGTAGAGCACGGCGCAGATGAAGGTCGAGGTCAGGTAGATGCCGATGATCGAGGTGGCGAAGGTCGACAGCCGCGAGAACGGCCGGTCGTAGCGGTCGGAGGATTCCAGCTTGAAGACGGAGGAGCCGCCGATCTTCAGATAGGGCAGGATGAACATGCCGAGCACGATCACGCCGAGGCCGCCGACCCATTGCAGGATGGAGCGCCACAGCAGCAGGCCCGGCGGCAGGTGGTCGAGGCCGGAAATCACCGTCGAGCCGGTGGTGGTGATGCCGGACATGGATTCGAAGAAGGCGTCGGCGAGGCTGAGCTTGAGCGAGGATTCGACGAAGGGCACCGCGCCGGCGATGGCGAAGGTCAGCCACAAGAGATTGACCTGCAGGAAGGCGAAGCGCGTCGAATAGGCCGGGCGGATGCCGCGGGTCGCGGCGGCGACGATGACCGCCAGGGCCGCGATGACGGCGGAGGAAATTGTGAATACGATCCAGTCGGGATTGCCGTAGTAGAGATCGGCAAGCGCCGGCACCAGCATCAGCACGGCAAGCCAGGTCGCGAAGACGGCGCTGACATGGATTGCCGCGCGCAGATTTCTGCCTTTCATGGCGTCTCCCGCCGTTTCGCCCGTCACGGACGCACTGGCCAAACCG
>ENA-ORCW01000223-ORCW01000223.1-marine-metagenome-genome-assembly--contig:-NODE-223-length-54612-cov-7.029156_pt1 | contig 54612 bp, 44 predicted proteins | sample MGYA00237784_ERZ508517 | MGnify/ENA primary metagenome ERZ508517 (study PRJEB26187, sample SAMN06268979) | marine metagenome | isolation source: Tt ae E1 feedstock associated aerobic enrichment on...
CGAGCACCTGCCGTTCGCGGGCGGTGAGCTCGTCGTCGGGTGCGGGCTCCTCACGGGTGAGCGCACCGCGGCGGGCGACGTCGTCGGCGAGCCGCACGATGAGGCCCGCGCCGAGCTCGCGCGCGGCCCGGTCGCCGTCGCGCAGCGCCGTGGCCGCGTCGTCGCGCTCGCCGGTGGCGAGCAGGCACTCCGCGCGGCGTACGAGGGCGTAGGCGTGCAGGTGACGGTGGCCGTGCTCGGCGAGCATGGCATCGGCGAAGCCGGCGGCGGCGCGAGCCGGGTCGGGCTCGAGCTCGGCGAGGATGAGCGGCTCCCACGCCGGGGCGGACTCCCAGTCGCGTACGGCTGCCAGCTCTGCGGCGAGCCGACCGGCGGCGTGCTCGACGTCGGAGCCCGCCGCCCGGAGCGCGGCCACGGCGCGCGCCCCGCAGGCCAGCAACTGCAGCCGATCGCCCGCCCGATCGCCCCTGCCGTCGTGAACGAGCGACCCGACGACTGCGAGCGCGCGATCCGGCTCCCCGTCGGCGAGGAGTTCTTCGGCCTCGTCGGCCACCAGCCCCATCTGGATCTGCCGCTCGAACCGCGCCGCGTCCGCGAGCCGGCTGATCCGCTCCCGCACGGCCCGCGCCTCTTCGGCGTCGCCGCGCCAGTGCAGCATCCGCCACCGTGTGCGTTCGAAGTACCGCTGGCCGTCGCCCCACTCGTCGCGCACGGCGGCCGTGGCGATCACCCCGTCGGCCGTCTCCCAGTCGCCGAGCGCCATGAGCGCCTCGGCGGCGTTCGCCGAGAGTGCCGTTCCCGATGCGCCGCCGAGCACCCCGCGCCGGCGCGCCTCGCCGATGACGCCGAGCGCGACGTCGCGCGCACGTACGTGGCGTCCGAGCATGAGCATCGCGTCAGAGGCGTTCACGGCGTAGCGCGCGCGGTTCTTCCAGCCCACCGGGTCCATCGCCAGGGAGCGCTCGAACCGGGCGAGCGACTCCTCGACCCGCCCCGAGGCCGCGAGCACGGATGCCGCCAGGTTGTCGGCACGCGCAGCCTCGTCGACGCCGTCGGAGCCGAGTCCCGGCCCCTCGGCGACGGCTGCGTCCGCGGCGGTGATCGTACGCTCGAGGTCGCCGTGCATCAGATACGCGCCGGCCTGCGCGGCCAATATGCGCACGCGCTCGAGTCGCCCCGCCGGCGAGTCGTCGTCGGCGACCAGCGCCAGCGACTGCTCGAGCAGGCGCTCCTCGCCCGGGCGTCCGAGCACGGTCCAGAGGGCGCCCTGCGCGCGCAGCAGGGCCGACCGCGTCAATCGGTCGGCCGGGTCGACGAGCTCGAGGCAACGCTCGACGAGCGCCAGCGCTCGCGTGTCGTCGCCGACCTCGGAGTGACGCTCCGCCGTGCGCCGCGCCATGCCGATGCGGTCGTCGCCGGCTCGACCCTCGGGATCGTCGACCGCATCCCAGAGCTCGAGCACGCGGTCGCCCATCGCAGCCGCAGTCGGGAGCGCGAAGCTCGACTCGGCCTCCGACATCGCGCGGAGCGCAGCGTCGAACGATCTGCCGAACTCGCGTGCCTCGAACCAGTGGCCGGATGCTTCGACGGCGGAGCCGCCCTCGTCGCGACGTCCGTCGAGCACCTCGGCGAACCGACGATGGTGGCGCGCCCGCTCGCCCGGCAGCAGGTGGCCCTTGACCACGTCGCGCAGCAGGGCGTGGCGGAAGGCGTAGCCGGTCGCGTCGGCGACCACGAGACCGGGGTCGATCGCCTGCCGCATCGTGTCCTCGAGCGCGTCATCGCCCAGGTCCGTCGCCGCGGCCAGGTCGTCGTGGTCGACGCGCACGCCGCCCACGGCCATGATGCGCAACACACGGCGCACCTCGGGCGCCACGGACTCGTAGCGCGCGCTGAGCAGGTCGTCGATCGACCTCGGCAGTGCGCCCTCGGCCGCGTCCATCTCCTCGACCAGGAGCGGCACGCCGCCGCTGCGCCGGTGCAGGTCATCGGCGCGGGAGGGGTCGGTGCACAGCTGCGCCACCTCGTCGCGATCGAGCGGGCCGAGCTCCATCCGCTCGGCCCAGGGGAGGCGCTCGATCTCGGCGAGGACCCCGCGCAGCGGGTGGCCGCGCGGCACGTCGGGCGTGCGCACCGTGAGCAGCACGAGCAGGCGCGCCTCTGCTGCCGCCCGCACGAGGTACGCGAGCGCCTGGATCGAGGGCGTGTCGGCCCAGTGCAGGTCCTCGACCACGACGACCACCGGTCGGTCGTCGCCGGCGGCCGCGAGGGCCGAAGCGAGCGCCTCGAAGAGCAGGCCCGCCCCGCCGCCGCTCGCGGTGCGCCCGGGCCGGAGCGCGTCGAGGGCGTCGGAGCCGCCGCTGGCGTCGTGGAGCGCGTCGTCGCCGAGCGCGTCAGCGAGGCCGCGCACGATCGGGCGCAGCGGCTGGAACGGGAGGCCGGCATCGCCGAGTCCGATGCAGCGGCCGACGAGCACGAGGGCGTCGTCGAGGCGATCGAGGAACTCGTCGACCAGGCGGCTCTTGCCGATGCCCGGCTCGCCTCCGACCACGACGCATCGGGCCCCCGCTGCGGTGGTGGAACGAGCGGCTTCGAGCAGCACGGCGAGTTCCGCGTCGCGCCCGACCATGGGCGTGCGTGGCCGGCCGGGGGTCATGTCAGCTCGCCTCCCACTGCGTCATACTCCCACGGCGGCGCGGTCCGTGGCAGGCGCCACGGACCGCGTGCCGACGAGTCGCGTCGAGGTCGAAGCTGCTTGGAGCGCCGAGCGGCTCGGAGCCGACCGACCGCTCAGAGGTGCTTGGTGCGCATGACCACGGCGTGGTGGTGCACGCGGGCGAGGTGCCGGATGCGGAGTCGACGGCGAGCACGGCGGTACCCGCGCACGAGGGCGCGGTCGATACGGTGCCACGCATGCTCGGGCAGCTGGCCGCGCTCGGCGGCGACGCGCCGGTGCTCGCGGTCGGTGGCCTGCCGCTTGGCCTCGTGGGCGTAGAGCGCTTCTGCGACGACGGTGTTCGCGTAGTACATGGTTCCGATTCCCCCAATCGGAGCGACGCCTCGGGATCGCGCCGCCACCACTTCAGGCTCCCGCGACCCGCCGACACGCGCATCGGCGCGTGCACCGGTCCACGCTGCGGTCCACGAGCACATGGCCTCGGTGCGCGCCGTGCGAACGCGTCCGTGCCAGCCGTCGCGCGCGCCGGTGCGTGCACCGAGGGCCCACGGGTCCGCATCGTGCGAGTCGGGTTGCTCAAGAGGCGCGGCTCTCCTCGGCGGTACGGGCGAGCACGGCGGCCTCGGTGCGGCTGGCGACGCCGAGCTTGCGCAGCACCGCGGAGACGTGCACGCTCACGGTCTTGCCGCTGATGAAGAGTCGCTCGCCGATCTGGCGGTTCGACAGGCCCTCGGCGACGAGGTCGAGCACCTGCCGTTCGCGGGCGGTGAGCTCGTCGTCGGGTGCGGGCTCCTCGCGCGCGAGCCCTCCACGCAGGGCGACGTCCTCGGCCATCTGCGAGATCAGCCCGGCCCCGAGCTCCCGTGCGACCCGGTCGCCGTCGCGCAACGCGACCTCGGCTGCGGTGCGGTGACCGGTTGCGAGCAGGCACTCCGCGCGGCGCACGAGCGCGTAGGCGTGCAGGTGGCGCTGGCCGCACTCGGCGAGCATCGCCTCGGCGGCCGCTTCGAATCGTTCCGCCGCAACAACCGGGTCGGCCTCGAGCTCCGCGACGATGAGCGGCTCCCACGCCTGCGCGGACTCCCACTCGCGCAAGCCGTTCAGCTCCGCTGCGATCCGGCGCACGGTCGGCTCGACGTCGGCACCCGTCGCACGCAGCGAGGCGGCAGCACGCGCCCCGCACAGCAGCAGGTGCAGCCGGTCGTCGGGCCGGTCCCCTCGACCGTCGAATGCGACTGGGCCGACCACGTCGAGGACGCGCTCGGCCCGCCCGTCGGCCAGCAGCTCCTCGGCCTCGTCGATCGCAAGGTCGAACTGCAACTGCCGTTCGATGGGCGCCACCCTGGACATCTGCCGGCTCAGCAGCGCGCGCAGCGGTCTGGCTGCGTCGAGTTCGCCCCGCCAGAGCAGCATCCGCCAGCGCAGGCGTTCGGCGTAGCGCTGCACGTCGTGCCACTCCTCATGCACCGCAGCGGCCGCCACAAGTTCCGCTGCGGTCTCCCAGTCGCCGAGCGACAGGAGCGCGTTGACCGCGGTACCTGTCAGCGCGGAGGCGGGGCCGCCACCGATCTCGCCCCGTCGACGCATCTCGTCGAGCCCGTCGAGGGCGAGGTCGCGCGCGCGGGTGTTGCGCCCGAGCTGGCGCATCTCCGCGGAGTAGTTCACCGCGTAGCGCCGCCGGTTCGACCAGCTCGACGGGTCGAGCTCGAGCGAGTGCTGGTAGCGAGGGAGGGCCTCCGCGGTGCGACCGGCGTCGCCGAGGGCGGTCGCCGCCATGTTCTCGGCGCGGGCCGCCTCGCCCAGTGCATCCGGCCCGAGGTCGCGGCTCTCGGCGACGGCCGCGTCCGCTGCGGCCACGGCCCCTGGGGGATCACAGGCGATCATGCACGTAGCCGCCTGTGCGGCGAGCACGCGCACGCGCTCGATACGTGCAGCGGCCGAGTCGTCGGCGCGGGTCAGCTCGAGCGCCTGCTCGAGGAGGCGCTCCTCGCCGGGGCGGCCGAGGAAGCTCCAGATGGCGCCCTGCACGCGGAGCAGCGCCGACCTGGTCAGCCGGTCGGCGGGATCCACGACCTCGAGACAACGCTCCGTCAGCGCGAGGGCCCGGGCGTCGTCGCCCACCGCGCGGTAGAGGTCGGCCGTTCGGCGCGCCATGCCGATGCGGTCGATGCCGGCGCGCCCTTCCGGATCGTCGACCACGTCCCAGAGCTCGAGCACGCGATCGCCCATGGCCGCTGCGGTGGTGAGCGCGAAGCTCGACTCCGACTCCGGAAGCGCGCGGAGCGCGGCGTCGAACGACCGGGTGAAGTCGCGTGCCTCGAACCAGTGGCCGGATGCCTCGACGGCGGAGCCGCTCATCTCGCGGCGCGCGTCGAGCACCTCGGCGAACCTCCGGTGGTGGCGCGCGCGCTCACCGGGAAGCAAGTGGCCCTCGACCACGTCGCGCAAGAGGGCGTGGCGGAAGGCGTATCCGGTCGCGTCGGCGACGACGAGACCACGGTCGATCGCCTGGCGCATCGCCTCCTCGAGTACGTCGTCGTCGGTGGCGGTCGCGGTGACGAGGTCGTCGTGGTCGACGCGCACCCCGCCGACCGCCATGATCCGCAGCACCCGTCTCACGTCGGGTGTGACCGACTCGTAGCGCGCGGTGAGCAGGTCGTCGAGCGAGCGGGGGAGGCCGCCGCCTGCGGCATCCATCTCCTCGACGAGGAACGGCACGCCGCCGCTGCGCCGGTGCAGCTCGTCCGCGCGCGACGGGTCCGTGCAGAGCCGCGCCACCTCGTCGCGATCGAGCGGGCCGAGCTCCACCCGCTCGACCCAGGGGAGACGTTCGACCTCGGCGAGCACCGCGCGGAGCGGATGGCCTCGCGGCATGTCCGGCGTGCGCACCGTGAGCACGAGCAGCAGCCGCGCGTCCGACACCGCGCGAGCGAGGTACAAGAGCGCGTGCACCGACGGCGTGTCGGCCCAGTGCACGTCCTCCACGACGACCACGACCGGCTGGTCGTCCCCGGCGGCCGTGAGCGCGGATGCGAGCGCTTCGAACAGCAGCCCGGACGAGCCACCGCTCGCCGCGCGGCCCGGCCGGAGGGCGTCGAGGGCGTCGGTCCCACCCGCAGCGTCGGCGAGCGCATCGTCGCCGAGGGCCTCCGCGAGTCCGCGCACGATCGGGCGCAACGGCTGGAACGGCAGCCCCCCGTCGCCGAGGCCCACGCACCGGCCGACCAGCACGAGCGCGCCGTCGTCGGCACGGGCGAGGAACTCCTCGACCAGGCGACTCTTGCCGATGCCGGGCTCGCCGCCGACCACCACGCAACGTGCTTCGTTGACGGAGGAGGCGCGTGCGGCATCGAGCAGCACGTCGAGTTCCGCGTCGCGCCCCACCATGGACGGACGCGACGGGCTGCTGATCACGTCGGCTCGCCTCCCGGGGCCGGAGCGGACGGCGCATCCCCGAAGCGGGCTGCGCCGCGGTCACGGCCCCATGGTCCCACGGGGTGGGTGCGGGGCGCTGGACCCAGAACGGGGCGCACGGCCGCCCTGCCGCGGTGTCGACGGGACGCCGTCACGCGTGACGGTGGCCGCGGGCGGTGATGCGGGCACCGCTCAACGCGCTTGCGATGCGGCTGCGGATGCGGGCGATGAACCGGGGCCGCTCCGGGGCGACGCCCGCGGCTGCGGCGCGCTCGGCGATGCGGCGGCGGCGCTCGGCCTCGACCTGGAGGTCGGCGGCGCGGTGACGGTCGAGCTGGGCGGCGACGTGGGTGGTGGCGAAGTCCATGATCTGCTCCTCGGGTGCGGTGCTGCGTCGGTTGATGCATCCGAGATTCCTCCCTGAGGCACCTCACCCGGATCGGACAGGTGCCCTATATGGCACCTCAGATTGCGCGGCATCCGCCTCAGAATCAGCCCGCGGATGCCTCAGACAGCGCCCCACGGCACCGACGAGCGCGCCTCAGGACGCGGGCACGCCGAACAGCGTCGGCCACCAGGCCACGGCGAGCGGGTAGCCGATGAACGAGGCCATGTCGATGATCCAGTGCGCGATCACGAGCGGCATGGTGCGGCCCCAGCGGGCGTAGCACCAGCCGAACACGACGCCCATGGCGACGTTGCCGATGAACGGGCCGATGCCCTGGTACAGGTGGTAGGTGCCGCGCAGCAGCGCGCTCGCGCCGATGATGCCCCAGGTGCCCCAGCCGAGTTCGCGCAACCGGGTGAAGAGGTAGCCGACGACGATCACCTCCTCGACCAGCGCGGCGCGGAGCGCCGAGAGCACGAGGATCGGCACGGTCCACCAGAAGGTGTCGAGCGGCGACGGCACGACGGTGACGGTGATGCCGAGCGCGCGGCCGGCGGCGTAGAGCGCGAGCCCGGGGATGCCGATGACGAACACCAGGGCGACGCCGGTGCCGAGGTCGCGCAACGGGCGTGTCAGGTCGAACCCGATGCGACGGAAGGCGCTGCGCCCCGGCTGCCAGAGCAGGTAGAGCACGAGCGCGACGACGAACAGGTCGAAGAAGACGTCGAGGAACTGGTAGGTGAAGTCGAGCCACTCGCGTTCCGAGCGCGAGGTGTTGATCGAGGCCGTCTGGTCCCCGAGCGGGGTGTCCGCGGTGAGGCGGGCCGTGATCGAGACGATGGAGTAGACGGCGGATGCCCCGAGCGAGAGCCCGAGCACGATGACGAGCTCCCAGATCGTGCGGGAGTGGGACACGCGTCCCACTGGTGTCGATCCAGTCGATCCATTCGTCCACATGGCTTCGATTCTCACATCCCGCGCATCGCGCTCAAATGAGCATTCTTCGACTATTCGTTGCATCGTCGGCGCAGTTGACGCTCGAATCGTGCGTAGTTCGCAAAGAAACGCTCCGCTCGTTACTACTCGGTAACGAATTCCGCTTCAAGTTGGAACCACCCCCGCGCCGATTTAGAGTCTCTGTCATTGGTGTCGGCCGGCGCTCTCGGGCGCCGGTCGATCTTGTGGAAACAACTACACCTTGCACCCCTGCACAGGAGGAAATGTGAACATCAAGCGTGGGGCGGCTGGCGCAGCCGTCATCGCCGCGGGAGCACTCGTGCTCTCGGGCTGCTCGCTGCCGTATGAGTCAGAGGTCATCGAGGGAACCGAGATCACGGTTTCCTGGAACGACATCATCGACAACTTCAACAGCAGCAGCACCTCGGGTAACAACATCGCGAACAGCAATGTGACCTACCTGACGACGTCGAGCTTCAACTACTACGACAACTCGCCCGAGCTGGTCCAGAACACGGAGTTCGGCTCGTACGAGAAGACCAGCGACGACCCGCTGACCGTCGAGTACACCATCAACGACAACATCGTCTGGTCCGACGGCACGCCGCTCGACGAGGCCGACATGCTCCTGTCGTGGGCGTACATCTTCGCCGGCGTCACCGACGAGGAGGGCGCACCGCTCTTCAACTACGCGAACCCGCGTGCCGACCTCGCGAGCGCGACGCCGGAGATCGACGACAACAAGCTCGTCCTGGTCTACGACAAGCCCTACGTCGACTGGGAGGTGCAGTTCGGCATCGGTTCGGTCGCCGCGCACGCCGCCGTCCAGCTCGCGTACCCCGAGATCGAGGACGCGCAGGAGGCCAAGGACCAGCTGGTCGAGGCCATCCAGAACAAGGACTCCGAGTGGCTCGCGCCGGTCGCCGAGGCGTGGGAGGCGGACTTCCAGTCGGCCAACACCCCCGAGTCCGACCTGGTGAAGCTCTCGTACGGTCCCTACATCGTCGAGGACCTCGTCGAGGAGGACTACGTCACCCTCGTCGCGAACGAGGAGTTCGCCTGGGGCCCCTCGCCCAAGTACGAGCGGATCACCATCCGCCAGATCGCGGACCCGACCGCTCAGGTGCAGTCGCTCCAGAACGGTGACGTCCAGGTCGCTTCGGGCCAGCCCACGCCGGACGTGCTGCAGCTCGTCCAGGAGACCGAGACCGCTGACTACCACACCAGCGACGAGGCCACCTACGAGCACGTCGACCTGACCTTCAACAACGGCGGTCCGTTCGACCCGGCGACCTACGGTGGCGACGAGGAGACCGCGAAGGCCGTGCGCATCGCGTTCCTCAAGACCATCCCGCGCAACGAGATCCTCGAGAAGCTCATCCACCCGCTCAACCCGAACGCGGTCGTGCGCAACTCGATCCTCCAGATCCCCGGCTCGCCGATGTACGACCCGATCGTCGAGGCGAACGGTTCGGCCGAGTACGCCGAGGTCGACATCGAGGGCGCCAAGGCGCTGCTCGAGGAGGCCGGTGTCGAGACCCCGGTCGAGGTCAAGTTCTGGTACCCCGAGGGCAACGAGCGTCGTGCCGCCGAGTACGAGCTCATCGCCACCTCGGCCGCCCTCGCCGGCTTCGACGTGACCGATGATTCCGAGCCCAACTGGGAGTTCACCGACACCGCCGCGAACCCGACGAACCCGCACGACGCGGTCATCTTCGCCTGGGCGTCGACGAGCCTCGCGCTCACCGGCACCGACCAGTACCTCGGTACCGGCCAGCCCTCGAACTTCGGTGGCTACTCGAACGAGGTCGTCGACACCCGTCTGAGCGACCTCGAGACCGAGCTGGACGAGGACGAGCAGATCCAGATCCAGATCGACGTGGAGACCGAGCTGTGGGCTGACGGCTACGGCATCACCATCTTCCAGTTCCCGGGTCTGACGGCATGGGACCAGGGTGTCGAGGGCATCGCCCCGGCTCCGCTCGCGCCGTACTACTTCTGGAACTTCTGGGAGTGGGCGCCGTCTGACGGTGCGACCGCCGAGTAATCGGCTTCGCCTCACCCGGTGGGCCGGATGCGACCTCCGCATCCGGCCCACCGGCCTGATCCCGGCGGGCGGGCGCGGTTGCATCCCAGCCGACCCCGCCTATACTGACCTCTTCGAACCGGCAGCGGCCGATCGCCGCGGCCCTCGAGGGGTGTCGCCGGGTCTCGTGCCGAACCACCCGTAAGGACCCCCGGTGTTCTCCTTCGTCGCCAGGCGACTCGTCGCCACCCTGCTCGTCCTGCTCGTCGCGTCATTCGTCGTGTACGTGCTCACCGCCGTCTCGGGCGATCCGCTCGAGGAATTGCGCGGCAGCCGCGACCCCGACGCGCAGGCCAAGATCGCGGACCTCGCGAACAAGCTCGATCTCGACACCCCGCCCGTGCTGCGCTACTTCGCGTGGCTCGGCGGCGCCGCAGGCTGCCTCGTCGGCAACTGCGACCTCGGCATCTCCGTCGCTCGCGGCGAGCTGCCCGTCACCGAGGTCATCGCCACCGCGATGGGCTCGACCCTCCAGCTGGTCACGGCTGCCACGATCCTCGCCATCCTCTTCGGCGTCGCGATCGGCATGACGACCGCCCTGCGCCAGTACAGCGGATACGACTACACCGTCACGTTCGCGACCTTCGTCTTCTACTCGCTGCCCGTCTTCTGGGTCGCGGTGCTCCTCAAGCAGTACGGCGGCATCGCCTTCAACCAGTTCCTCGGCGATCCGGTGATCCCGTGGTGGTTCATCCCGATATTCGGGTTGGTGACGGGCTTCATACTGATGGCCGTCGTCGGCGGTGGGCTCGCCACACGGATCAAGACCTTCCTGTTCACGGGCCTCGCGGGAGCAGCGCTGCTCCTGCTGCTCGATGTCACGGGCTGGTTCGCCGAGCCGTCGATCGGCATCGTCGGCATCATCCTGTTCTCGGTGGCGAACGCCCTCATCGTCGCGAGCCTCACCACCGGACTCCGGGACAAGCCGGCCCTGATCGCCTTCGGCATCGCCGCCGTCGGCGCCCCGGTCGCGCTCTGGTTCCCGTTCCAGTTCCTGTTCTTCTTCGGCAACGCGTGGTGGACCATCGCGCTCGTCGCGATCATCCTCGTGGCGATCGGCGCGATCGTCGGTTGGCTCTTCGGCGGCGATCGCCGAGGCAACCTCGCACGCGTGGTCGGCCTCGCGGCCGGCCTCGGCACGATCCCGCTCGTGTTCGACCAGATGTTCCAGCGCTGGGCGACCTACGAGTCGATCATCCCGCTCTCCAGCGGCGTCATCTCGACCATCGGCTCCTCGACGCCGGCGATCGACCGCACCGACGACTACTGGCTGCAGATGCTCGACTCGCTGACGCACATGATCCTGCCGACCGCGACGCTCATGCTCATCTCGCTCGCCGCCTACACGCGGTACTCGCGGGCGAGCCTGCTCGAGGTCATGAACCAGGACTACGTGCGCACCGCGCGTGCGAAGGGCCTCTCCGAACGCGTCGTCGTCATGCGCCATGCATTCCGAAACGCCATGATCCCGATCGCGACGATCATCGCCTTCGACTTCGGCGGCCTGATCGGCGGTGCGGTCATCACGGAGACGGTCTTCGCGTGGAAGGGCATGGGAGCCGTGTTCTCCGATGCCCTCGCGCGAACAGACGTCAACCTGATGATGGGCTTCTTCCTCGTCACGGGCGTGCTCGCCGTCATCTTCAACATCATCGCCGACCTCTTGTACTCGGCACTCGATCCGCGAATCCGGGTGAGCTGACATGACCGACCCCAAGCACATCACCGAGGCCCCCGACGAGTCCCGCGGCAGTGAGATCAGCATCGAGCAGCGGCAGGTCGCCGGGCTCAGCCAGGGCGCGATCGTGCGCCGCCGGTTCTTCCAGCACCGCGGTGCCGTCGTCTCGCTCATCGCCTTCGGGCTGCTCGTCCTGCTGGCCTTCAGTTCCGTCGGCACCGTCATCGGCGGCAGCGGCGAGTACGCGGTCGACACGACGAGCGGCACGCTCGGCATCGACGGCTTCCGTATCGCGGGCTGGTGGGACAAGGACTGGTGGACCCGCTACCCGATCGTGAACGGCGGCCAGCCGACCATCACGCTCTGGCCGTTCTCCATCGGCGAGCACCCGTTCGGGCAGGACGACCTCGGCAAGGACATGTTCGCCCGCGTCATGCGCGGCACGCAGCAGTCGCTCGTCGTGGTGTTCCTCGCCGGCATCATCTCGACGATCATCGGCGTCGTCGTCGGCGCGTTCTCGGGTTTCTACCGGGGCCGCATCGACTCGCTGCTCATGCGCTTCACCGACGTGATCATCATCATCCCGATCCTCGTGCTCGGTGCGGTGCTCGCGACCACGTTCGGCGGCGACGCGCTCACGATCGGCATCCTCCTCGGCGCCATCGCCTGGACCGGCCTCGCGCGTCTCGTACGCGCGGAGTTCCTCGCGCTGCGCGAGCGCGAGTTCGTCGACGCCGCACGCGTCGCGGGCGCGAGCGACGGCCGGATCATCTTCAAGCACATCCTGCCGAACACCGTCGGCGTGATCGTGGTGAACTCGACGCTGCTCATGAGCGCGGCGATCCTTATCGAGGTGTCGCTCAGCTTCCTCGGGTTCGGTATCCAGACGCCCGACATCTCGCTGGGTCAGCTCATCAACCAGTACCAGGGCGCGTTCAACACGCGGCCGTGGCTGTTCTGGTGGCCGGGCATCTTCATCATCATCATCGCGCTGTGCATCAACTTCGTCGGCGACGGCCTCCGCGATGCGTTCGACCCGCGCCAGAAGCGTGTACCGAACTTCAACGGCCCGATGTCGGAGATGCGCCGCTGGTGGGCGCAGCGCGGCGCGGACCGCGCGGGTGCGGTCGCTCCCGGCGGGTCGGCGATCGATGCGTCGGCCCCCGACGGATCGTCGCGCGGCGGGTCGACCGAAGACCGGTGATGGCGATGTGCCTAGACCACGATGCCCAGTACGACCGCGAGGACGAGCACCGCGAATCCCGCGATCGTCGCCACGTGCAGCGTCACGTCGCGCGGGCTGCCGTCGTCGACCAGCCGGTCGCTGTCGCGCAGCTCCTCCCAGCGGCGCCGCACCAGGTACGCGGCCGCGCCCGAGTCGCTCGAGACGAGGTCGCCGGGTCGCACCGTGCCGGCCACGTAGCTCGACTCGGGCAGGTGGGTGCCGTGCTCCCGCTGCGCGAACAGCAGCGAGTAGCGGCCGGGTGCGGGTGCCGCCCAGGCGCTCACGCGCCCGTGCGTCGTGTCGAGCATGAGCGCGTAGCGCGTGTCGATGCGGCGGATCTGGCCCCACGGCACGCGGACCGTGCGGAACACGTTCGCGACCACGACCCCCTCGTCGTCGATGCGCACCGACGGCCGCCAGTAGGCCGCCCACGCGCCGAAGGCGAGCAGGGCGAGCATCGGCGTGAAGGCGAACAGGTCGCCCGGAGCACCCATGAGCGCCGCGACGAACCCGATGCCGCAGGCGACGAACACGGCTCCCGCGAGCCATCGACCGAAACGGGGGCGGAAGACATGTACCTCGGACACCACACCATCGTCGCAGACGCGATGCGAACCATCTCGAAAGGCCACCTCCAGTGAACGAGACGCAGAGCCGGACCGAACCGGTCCTCGAAGTGCGCGACCTCGGCATCGACTTCTGGGTCGAGGGCGAGTGGGTGTCGGCGGCACGTGGCATCAACTACACCCTGAACCCGGGTGACGTGCTCGCCATCGTGGGCGAGTCCGGCTCGGGCAAGTCCACGAGCTCGATGGGCGTGCTCGGGCTGCTGCCCGGCAACGGCCGTGCGACCGGCAGCGCGAAGCTGTCGGGCGAGGAACTCATCGGCGCGCCGGTGTCGAAGCTGCGCAAGGTGCGCGGCCAGGGCATCGCCGTCATCTTCCAGGAGCCGATGACGGCGCTGAACCCGGTCTACACGGTCGGGTACCAGATCGTCGAGGCGCTCCAGATCCACCACCCGAACATGCGTCGGAAGCAGGCGACCGATCGGGCCATCGAGCTGCTCACCCAGGTCGAGATGCCCGACCCGCAGAAGGCGTTCGACTCCTTCCCGCACCAGCTCTCGGGCGGCCAGCGCCAGCGCGCGATGATCGCGCAGTCGATGGCGAACGATCCGAAGCTGCTCATCGCCGACGAGCCGACGACCGCGCTCGACGTGACGGTGCAGGCGGAGATCCTCGACCTCATGCGACGCCTGCACACCGAGCTCGGCTCGGCGATCGTGCTGATCACCCACGACATGGGCGTCGTGGCCGATCTCGCCGACCAGGTGATCGTGATGAAGGACGGCGCCGTCGTCGAGAACGGCAGCGTGGTCGACGTGTTCGAGGCCCCGAAGCACCCGTACACGCAGGCCCTGCTCGCGGCCGTGCCGCATCTCGGCACCGTCTCGATCGACGAGGCCGAGGTCGCCGAGCGGGTCGAGTCGGAGTCGGTGCTGCACATGCGCGACGTCGTGCTCGAGTACCCGAAGCGCGGGCGCGTGCCGGCGTTCCGGGCGGTCGACGGCGTCGACCTCGAGATCCGTCGCGGAGAGGTCGTCGGCCTCGTGGGCGAGTCGGGTTCGGGCAAGACCACGATCGGTCGTGCGGCGATCGGCCTGCTCCCCGTGCACTCGGGCGAGATGACGGTCGCGGGCCGCAGCATGGTCGGCGTCAGCCCCAAGGAGCTGCGCGAGATCCGCAAGGACATCGGCATCGTCTTCCAGGACCCGGGCTCGTCGCTGAACCCGCGCATCCCGGTGGGCGAGTCGATCGCCGAGCCGCTCATCCTCGCCGGTGAGAAGGACAAGAAGGTCGTCAACGCCCGGGTCGAGGAGCTGCTCGACGCGGTGGAGCTGCCGCGCTCGATGCGCAACCGCTACCCGCACGAGCTCTCGGGCGGCCAGCGCCAGCGCATCGGCATCGCCCGCGCGCTCGCGCTGAAGCCGAAGCTGCTCGTCGCAGACGAGCCGACGAGCGCACTCGACGTGTCGGTGCAGGCGCGCGTGCTCGAGCTGTTCACGTCCCTGCAGCAGGACCTCGGGTTCGGATGCCTCTTCGTGACGCACGACCTCGGCGTCGTCGACCAGCTGGCCGACCGCATCGCCGTGATGCACAACGGCAAGCTCGTCGAGCAGGGCACGCGCGACCAGATCCTCCGCAACCCGAAGGACCCGTACACGCAGCGCCTGATCGCGGCGGTGCCGGTGCCGGATCCGATGGAGCAGCGCGAGCGCCGCGAGCGGCGTCGCACGACGCTCGGCTGATCGCACCGACCAGCCAGCGGTGACGAGGCCCCGAAACCGGCGGCGCGGGAACGCGCGGTTCCTCCTGGCGCGCGCCCGCGTCGCCCTGCCGGTGCTCGTGGCGCTCGCGGTCACGACCGCGGTCGCCGCGGCGACCCTCGCGGGGCTCGTCGGCGCCATCGCCGTCGTCGAAGCGCGCGCGGCTCTGGCAGCCGTCGCGGCGGCGCCGGGTGACGGCGACCGCGTGGTCGTGCGCCCGGTGACGGGCGACCCGGCCGATGCCATGCCCGCGGTACGCGACGCACTCGGGTCGCTCGGCGCACCGGGCGCCCTCGCGGTCGACGTCGACGGCCGCACCCTCGTGCTGACGCCCGACCCCGCGCGCTTCACGGCCGACGCTGCGGCGGCCCTCGCCCGCGGGCTCGGCGATCTCGATGACGCCGTGGTCGACGCCGGCGGCCCCGAGGTGCAGGTCTCGGGCGGGCTGCGCCGCACGTTGGTCGATGTGCTGCCGGGGCTCGAGTCACGGCGCGGCCCGACCGCGGTCGCCGTCGGCATCACCGGGCTCGTCGCCGTGGTCGCGGTGGCGGCGGTCGCGCTCGAGGTCGTGCGCGTGCGCACCACGGAGACTCGACTGCAGCGCGCCCGCGGCGCCTCGCGTCGACGTCTCGTCGGCATCGCGGCCTCCGAGGCCGCCGTGGTCGCGGCGACCGGGGCCATCGCGGGCGCCGTCGCCGGTACGCTCGCCGCGGCGCTCGTGGGCGGCATCGTGGTCGGCGGCTGGCCGGCGGTCGCCGTGGGCGCTGCCGTCGTGCTCGTCGCTGTGGCCGCGGTGGTGATCGGCACATTCCGCGGCGCCGACCGCACCTCGGCGCGTGCGGACGGCACGGCGCTGATCGGAACGGCCGTGCTCGTCGCGATCGTCACGGGCGTGGCCGTCTGGCAGTTCGCGCAGGCGGGCAGCGCGGTGGTCGTGCGCGGCGACGGATCGCGCAGCGTCGACCCGATCGTCGCGATGGCTCCGGCACTCGTGCTCGCGCTCGCGGGACTCGTCGCCGTCGCCGTTGCGGCGCCGATCGCCCGCGCGATCGCGGCCGCGTTCCGGGCCAGCCGCGGCGCGAGCCCGGTGACGCCGCTGCGTCTCGCCTCGCGCCGGCCCGCCCGACACGCGGTCACCATCGCCGTCGTCGTGCTCGCCGCCGGCGCCGTGACGCTCGCGGTCGCGTACCGCGGCAGCATCGAGGCGCTCGGCGCCGCCCCCGAGGACGTGCGGGTCGGTGCCGACGTGCGCGTCGAGCTGCCCGACGGGGTGGCCGCTGGCGACGTCGCCGCGGTCGCCGGCGCCGACGCGGCCATGGCGGTGCGCCCGCTCGAGGTGCGGGGGAGCGACGGCACCATCCCCGTGCTGCCCGTGCAGGCGGCACAGCTCGGTGACGTGCTCGCCGACGCCGACGGCACGATCGACCCGCAGGCCCTCGCGGAGGCGCTGGGCCAGGGCGGCGACGGGCCCGCGGGCGTCGCGCTTCCGGAGGACACCCGGTCGTTCACGGTCGAGTTGCACGTGCCCGAGGGGGAGTACCAGCAGTCCGACGGGTCGACCTTCACCGGCCCACCGCCCGCGATGAGCGCGGGATTCGTCTTGGCCGACGCGGAGGGGCGCTTCGCGCAGCTCGCCGCGACGAACGTGGAGATCACCGAGCTCGAGGAGTCCGAGGTCGGCCAGCTGGTCGAGTTCGAGAATCTCATGGATTCGACGACCGAGCTCGAACTGCCCGCCGGCGGTCCTTGGACGATCGTCGAGTTGCGCGTCGGGCACGCCGAGGAGTGGGGGGTCGGGGCGCCGGCCGGAGCGCCGGTCGACCTCGTCGTGCGCGCGGACGGGCAGCCGGTCGACCTCAGCCCGCTCCAGCTGGCACCTGGCGGCGACGGGTCGATCCAGGCGTTCGGTGAGGGCATCCGGGTGGTCGTGCCCTCGCCCTCCGGCCCGTCGACCGAGGCCGTGCGCGCGGTCCCCGCGGGCGCGCCGACGCGGGTGCCCGCGGTGTTCACCGAACAGGTCGCCGCCGAGCTCGGCGCCGAGGTCGGCGACGAGCTCTCGCTGCGCATCCCGACCATGAACGCCACGATCGACTTCGAGGTCGCCGACGTCATCCCGCTGCTGCCCGGTGCGCCCGACGGGCAGGGCATCCTGACCGACCTGGTCACCGCGTCGTTGTCCGCTGCCGTGCCGCTCGAGCCGACCGAGGTCTGGTTCGGCACGACGGATGCAGCGGAGGTCGCGCTCGCGGTCGAGGAGGCGTTCCCCGCGGCATCCGTCGACGCCGCCGACCCCCTCGCGGCCGCCGACGCCGAGCGCACCGCCATCGCGTTCGTGCTCGCGGCCGCGGCCGCGACCGTGCTCGCCCTCGTGGTGCTCGTGCTGCGCCGCACGCGCACGAGGCAGGACACGCGCGAACTCGCCGTGCTCGCGGTGCTCGGCCTCGGCCGTCGCGGCGCAGCCCGCGTGCGCACGCTCGAAGAGGTCTCCACGCTGGTACTGGGCGCCGTCGGCGGGGTGGCCGCGGGCCTCGCGACCGCGTGGGTCGTGGTGCCCGCGCTCGTGCGCGGCGCGTACGTCGACCTGCCCGACACGTTCCCGGTCGTGCTCGACGTCGACCCGCTGGTACTCGGCGCCGCGGTCGGCGCCCTGCTGGCCGCGAGCATCCTGATCGCCGCGACCGTGCGCGCCCCCGCCGCGCTCGCCCCCGTGCTCCGGGAGGACGAATGACGAAGTCCCCGGGCATCGCGCGGCTGACCCGCCGCCGCTTCGCCACGCCCCGCAGCGCCGCGCTCGTGATCGTGGCGCTCACGGCGCTCGTCGCGTTCGTCGTCGCCGCGGCGCCGCGCGCGTTGGCCGGCGTGATCCGCGACGAGGTCGCCTACCAGGTCGACCAGGTCGCGCCGACCGGCCGCGACCTCACCGGCCGCATGCTCGTCGCGCCCCTGCCCGGCGCCGCGACCGACCCCGCGGCCGTCGAGGGCTGGGACGAGGGGGCGGATGGCGCGTTCGGTGCGTTCGGCGAACGGCTCGGCGAGGTCGTCGCCGGCGTCGACCCTGCGCTCGCACCGCTGCTCGGCGAGCCGGAGTTCGCGGTCTACGAGGTGCCGATCGTCGCCGAGCCCGAGGAGCTGCCCGCCACCGCCCCGACGGGCGTCGTGCAGCTGCTCGCCGACGCGCGCATGCGCAGCGAGCTCGACCTCGTCGAGGGGGAGTGGCCGGCGACCTATGGCGGCACCGGCGAGCTCGAGATCGTGCTCGCCCGCGACGCCGCGGAGACGATGGCGTGGCCGGTCGGCGAACTGCGCACCATGCCCGGGAACCTGGGCCCGAACGACCCGCCCGGCGAGCCGGTGCGTCTCGTCGGCCTGGTCGAGGCGGTGGACCCCGACGCGGACCGCTGGCAGCACCTGCCCAACCCGCTGAGCGCGGCCATATTCGATGACGGCAACCGTCGCCCCACCGCCACTGCGGCCGCCTACGTCGACGCCGCCGGCTGGCACGACCTGCCCGCCCGTCTGCACTACCAGCCGCAGACCACCGCGTGGATTCCGCTCGACGCCGACGCCGCCGCCTCGCAGGACCCGTCGGCCCTGCTCGCCGCGATGCGCGGCGCGACCGCGCAGTCCGAGCGCATGGACGACAGCGGCGACGCGCGCATGCGCTTCTCCAGCTCGGTCGTGGAGGTGCTCGCCACGGCGGTCGCCCGCTCGCACGCTGCCAGCGCGATCCTCACGGTCGCCGCGGTCGGCCCGATCGCGGTGAGCGTCGCGCTCGTCGTGCTCGCCGCCTCGCTCGTGGTGCGCCGCCGACGCGGCGACCTCGCGCTCCTCGCCGCCCGCGGCGCGCCGATCGGGCTGCTCCGCAGGCTGCTCGCGCTCGAGGGGCTCATCCTCGGCGTGCCGGTCGCCGTCGTGGCGGCCGCCGCCGCGGTCGCCACGGTGCCGACCGACGCAGGCTGGCTCGGCACCGCGATCGCGGCGCTCGTCGGGTTCGTTCCCGCCGTCGCGCTCGCTGGTGCGCTGCGCCCCGCGTCGCTCACCCCCGGCCGCGCCGACCTCGACGCGCCCGTGCGCGGTCGCGCACGGCGCATCGTCGAGGGCGCCGTGCTGCTCGTCGCGGCGATCGCGGTGACACTCCTCGTCGTGCGCGGCATCGGTCCGTCGACGGGCGGCGTCGACCCGCTCGTCGTCGCGGCGCCGCTGCTCGCGACCGTCGCGCTCGCGCTCATCGTCGTCCGGCTGCATCCGCTGCCCATCGCCGCCGTGCTGCGGCGCGCCACCCGCGGCCGCGGCGTCGTCGCGCTCGTCGGCGCCGCCCGCACCCTGCGCGACCCCGCCGCCGGCACCACCGCCGTGCTCGCGATGCTCGTCGCCGTGGCGGTCGCGGTGTTCTCGTCGCTCGTGCTCGCGACCGTCGACGGCGGCGCGCAGCAGGCGGCCGAGCGGCAGGTGGGCGCCGACATCCGCGTGTCGGGACCGTTCTTCGACGACGAGCGCACCGAGGCGATCCGCGCGGTCGACGGCGTGGAGGACGCCGTCGGCCTGCTCGTGGGCGACCGCGCCCCGGTCGACGGACCCGACGGCGGCTCGCCCGCGATCGTGCTCGCGACCGAGACCGAGCGTCTCGCCGCCGTGCAGGCCGACCTCGACGAGGGCTTCCGCTTCGTCGACCTCGCGCCCGGGGACGACACCGTGCAGGCGCTCGCCTCGCCTGCGCTCGTCGAGGCGGTGGGCGACGGCACCATCACGGTCGCGTACACCGACGTCGAGGTCGTCGGCGAGATCGCCCGCGTCGCCGGCGAGAACACGCCCGCCGAGTGGCTGCTCGTCGACGCCGAGGACTACCGTGCAGTGACCGCGCTCGGCTTCTTCCCGCAGGTGCTGCTGATCGACGTCGCCGACGGTGCGGATGCCGGTGCGGTCGCCGCGGCCGTCTCCGAGACCATCGGCGGCCCGCACGCCGTCGAGCGGCTCGACGAACGCACGACCCGCATCCAGGGCTCACCCGCGGTGACCGCACTGCGCGTGGCGCTCCTGCTCGCCCTGGGCCTCGCGGTCGTGCTCTCGATGATCGCCGTGCTGCTCGTCGCGGGCGTCTCGCGCGACGCGCGCTCGCGCACCATCGCGCTGCTGCGCACCATGGGGCTCGACCGCCGCCAGTCGCGCGGCATCGTCGCGTGGGAGTTCGCACCGCTCGGCGCGACCGCGCTCGTCGGCGGCACGATCCTCGGTGCAGTGCTGCCCTGGCTCGTCGTGGCCGCGGTCGACCTGCGGCCCTTCACCGGCGGTTCGGTGCAACCCGGCATCGCCGTCGACCCCGTGCTGACCGGTGCGCTCGTCGCGGCCGTCGCCGTCGCGCTCGCCCTCGCGGTCGTCGTCGGCGTCGCGACCGCGCGCACCACCTCCATCGCCACCGTGCTCCGAACCGAGGAGGACCGATGACCACCACGTCCATCGCCGACACCGGCCCCGACATCGAGTGCCACGGGCTCGTGCGCATCTTCACGGTCGCCGACATCGAGGTGCAGGCGCTCCAGGGCCTCGACCTGCTCGTCGACCGCGGCGAGCTCGTCGCGCTCGTCGGCGCGTCGGGCTCGGGCAAGTCGACGCTGCTGTCGATCCTCTCGGCGCTCGACGCGCCCACCGCGGGCAAGGCGACCGTCGCCGGCCGCGACCTGCCGTCGCTGTCGAACCGCGAGCGCGTGCGCTACCGGCGCGAGGTCGTCGGCTTCGTCTGGCAGCAGACCGCGCGCAACCTCCTGCCGTACCTCTCGGCGCTCGAGAACGTGCAGCTCGCCCGCGCGATCGGCGGCGACCGGAGGCACCCCGAGCGGGCGCACGAACTGCTCGACCTCGCGGGCGTCGCCGACCTCGCCGGCCGCCGGCCCGCCGAGCTGTCGGGCGGCCAGCAGCAGCGCGTCGCGATCGCGGTCGCGCTCGCGAACGACCCGCGCGTGCTGCTCGCCGACGAGCCGACCGGCGACCTCGACGAGCACGCGTCGGTCGAGGTGCTCGAGACGTTCGAGACCGTGAACCGCGAGCTCGGCACGACGGCGCTGCTCGTGACGCACGACCCGACCGTGTCGGAGCACGTGCAGCGCACGGTGCAGATTCGCGACGGGCGCACCTCGACCGAGGTGCTGCGCTGGACGCACACCGACGACGAGGGCCGCGAGCACGCCATGGCCGAGGAGTTCGCGGTGCTCGACCGGGTCGGCCGGCTCCAGCTGCCCGACGACTACATGGCCCGCCTGTCGCTGCGCGAGCGCGTGCGGCTGCGGCTCGAGGCCGACCACGTGGGGGTGTGGCCGGGCCACCGGGGCGCGCCCGAGCCGGGGAGCGCCGACGCTGCGCCGGTCGACCAGCACGAGGCATCCGCATCGCCCGAAGGCGACGACCAGCAGGGAGGCGACCGTGGCTGAGCACGTGCTCGAGGCGGAGGGTCTCTCCGTCGTCCACCGCACGCCGGCCGGTGACGTGACCGCGCTGGCCGACGCATCCCTCACCCTCTCGCCCGGCGAGTTCGTGGTGCTCATCGGCCCGTCGGGTGCGGGCAAGACGACGCTGCTGCACGTGCTCGGTGGCATCCAGCCGCCCACGACCGGCACCGTGCGCGTCGGCGGGGTCGACCTGACGACGGCCGCCGAGTCGGAGGTCGACCGCATCCGGCGCGACGAGGTCGGCTTCGTCTTCCAGTCGTTCGGCCTGATCGGCGCGCTGTCGGCGCAGGAGAACGTCGAGCTGCCGCTGCGCATCCAGGGGGCGGATGCCACGGAGCGCACCGAGCGCGTCGGCATGCTGCTCGACCGGGTCGGCCTCGCCGGCCACGCGTCGCAGCGCCCTGCCGAGCTCTCGGGCGGGCAGCAGCAGCGCGTGGGCATCGCGCGTTCGCTCGCGGGTCGCCCGCGCATCCTGCTCGCCGACGAGCCCACCGGCCAGCTCGACTCGACGACGGCCGCGGCGATGGTCGAGCTGATCGCGTCGATCGCGCACGACGACGGACTCGCGGTGCTGCTCTCGACGCACGACCCGTCGATCGTGGAGCGCGCCGACCGGGTGCTCGAATTGCACGACGGCGTGCTGCGATAGGCTGTCCTGTCGGCTTCCCGACGTCTTCCCTCACCTCCAAGGACTCCTTCATGGCCTCCGCCACTCGCTCCGACGTGCGCAACGTCGCGATCGTCGCCCACGTCGACCACGGCAAGACCACGCTCGTCGACGCCATGCTCAAGCAGACGCACTCGTTCGCCGAGCACGCGCACGTGGACGATCGCGCGATGGACTCGAACGAGCTCGAGCGCGAGAAGGGCATCACGATCCTCGCCAAGAACACGGCGGTGGAGTACGCGGGGGAGCATGCGACCGGCGGCCCGGTCACGATCAACGTGATCGACACCCCCGGCCACGCCGACTTCGGCGGCGAGGTCGAGCGCGGCCTGTCGATGGTCGACGGCGTCGTGCTGCTGGTCGACGCGAGCGAGGGCCCGCTGCCGCAGACCCGCTTCGTGCTGCGCAAGGCGCTGGAGGCGCGCCTGCCGGTCATCCTGCTGGTGAACAAGACCGACCGGCCGGATGCCCGCATCGACGAGGTCGTCGCCGAGAGCCAAGATCTGCTGCTCGGCCTCGCGTCCGACCTGTCGGACGACGTGCCCGACCTCGACCTCGATGCGATCCTCGACGTGCCCGTCGTCTACGCCTCCGGCAAGGCCGGCCGCGCGTCGACCACGAAGCCCGCGGACGGCGCCCTGCCCGACTCCGACGACCTCGAGCCGCTGTTCGAGGCGATCCTCACGCACATCCCGGCGCCGACGTACGACGACGAGGCGCCGCTGCAGGCGTGGGTCACCAACCTCGACGCGTCGCCGTTCCTCGGCCGCCTCGCGCTGCTGCGCGTGTTCAACGGCACGATCCGCAAGGGCCAGACGGTCGCGTGGGTGCGCCACGACGGCTCGCACTCGAACGTGCGCATCACCGAGCTGCTGAAGACCAAGGCGCTCGAGCGCCACCCGGCCGAGGAGGCCGGCCCCGGCGACATCATCGCGGTCGCGGGCATCGAGGAGATCACGATCGGCGAGACGCTCGCCGACCCCGAGGACGTGCGCCCGCTCGAGGCGATCCACGTCGACGACCCCGCCATCTCGATGACGATCGGCACGAACACCTCGCCGCTCGTCGGCAAGGTGAAGGGGCACAAGCTCACGGCACGCATGGTCAAGGACCGCCTCGACCGCGAGCTCATCGGCAACGTGTCGCTCAAGGTGCTCGACATCGGCAAGCCCGACGCGTGGGAGGTGCAGGGTCGCGGCGAGCTCGCCCTGGCGATCCTCGTCGAGCAGATGCGCCGCGAGGGCTTCGAGCTCACCGTGGGCAAGCCGCAGGTGGTCACCCGCACGATCGACGGCAAGGTGCACGAGCCCTACGAGCACCTCACGATCGACGCTCCCGAGGAGTACCTCGGCGCGATCACGCAGCTGCTCGCCGCCCGCAAGGGCCGCATGGAGAACATGACGAACCACGGCACCGGCTGGGTGCGCATGGAGTTCGTCGTGCCGAGCCGCGGCCTCATCGGCTTCCGCACCGAGTTCCTCACCATCACGCGCGGCACGGGCATCGCGAACGCGATCTCGCACGGCTACGGCGAGTGGGCGGGCGTCATCACGACCCGCAACAACGGCTCGATCGTCGCCGATCGTGCGGGCGTCGTGACGCCGTTCGCGATCATCGCCCTGCAGGAGCGCATGACGTTCTTCGTGAACCCCACGGAGGAGGTGTACGAGGGCATGGTCATCGGCGAGAACTCGCGCAACGACGACATGGACGTGAACATCACCAAGGAGAAGAAGCTCACGAACATGCGCTCCTCGACGGCCGACACCTTCGAGTCGATGACGCCCTCGCGGCAGCTCTCGCTCGAGGAGTGCCTGGAGTTCGCCCGCGAGGACGAGTGCGTCGAGGTCACGCCTGAGAAGGTGCGCATCCGCAAGGTCGAGCTCGACGCGACGGCCCGTGCACGGGCCGCATCGCGCCTCAAGAAGCAGGCCTAGCCGCAGGTTCCGGATGCCGGTGGGCGGACGCCCACCGGGGAGCAGGGGTCCGTGCGCAGTCCGGCGCGGCCACCAATACCGAGCATTCTTTCAGGTTCGGTCACGTAGCGTACGTCGGGTCGTTCCTCGACCGTTACCCGAATGTTACTTTTGCTCTAGGTTCCCCCAGCTATGCCCCGTCGTTCCACCGGCCGCCGTGCCGCCCCGCGCCGCAGCGTGTTCGCCCCCCGACGCCGCCGCGCCCTGCGCTCGACGTCGCGAAGCGCACAGCGCGCGACCCAGCGCACGACGCCACGCGTCGTCCGCGGCGTGCAGCGCATGCTCCGCGACGCGTCGGTCGCGACCTCGCGCTGGTTCGAGGGCCCCGAGCGGCCGCTGAGCGCCGAGGCGTACCGGGCGCGCAAGGCGCGCCTCCGCACCGCGACGAGCGGCCTCGGGTTCCTGTTCGTCGGCGCCCTCGCGGTGTCGACGACCCTGCCCGCCGCCGCCCTCACGTCGCGCGACGGCGAGGTCCAGGCGTCGGTGTACGACCAGGCGCCGGTCGAGGACCCGCAGACGATCGTGGTCGGCGCTGCCGAGCTGGAGCCCGTGCAGGCGGGTGCCTACGACGTCGAGGAGGCCCCGCCGCCCCTGTACACGTCGGTCGCCGGCGTCGGCGTCACGGCCCTCGCCGACGTGGAGAAGGTCGTCTGGCCCTTCCCGAACTACACGAAGGTCAGCGACGGCTTCGGCTACCGTGTCGCGCCCTGCTACGGCTGCTCGACCAACCACGACGGCGTCGACTTCAACCCGGGCGCGGGCACGGCGATCGGTTCGATCTCCGACGGCGTGGTCATCACGGCGACCGCGGCCGGCGGCGGACTCGGCAATTACGTCGAGGTGCAGCACAACATCGGCGGTCGCCTCGTCACGAGCCTCTACGCGCACATGCAGGCGGGATCGATCCAGGTCTCGGTCGGCCAGCAGGTCACCGCCGGCCAGACGCTCGGCCGGGTCGGCTCGACCGGGCAGTCCACGGGCCCCCACCTGCACCTCGAGATGTACTACACCGACGGCGTGCGCTTCGACGGCTACGCCTGGCTGCTCAGCCACGTCAACTGACGCGACCGAGTCAGCGGCCGGTGAACTCCGGCGTGCGCTTGTCGAGGAACGCGCTCGTGCCCTCGCGCATGTCCTCGGTGCCGAACGCATGCGAGAACCCGTCGATCTCGAGTTCGGTCGCACGCTCGGTCGGCGTGCCCGACGCGTCCACCAGCACCCGCTTCGCGAGCGCGACCGCGCTCGGCGACCGCGTGCCGATCTCGTCGAGCGTCGCACGCGCAGCCGCGAGCAGCGCGTCGCGGTCGGGCTCGACGCGGGAGACGAGTCCGATGCGCTCGGCCTCGGCGGCGTCGACCATGCGACCCGAGTAGATGAGCTCCTTCGCCCGGGCCAGCCCGACCGCACGCGGGAGCCGCACGGTGCCGCCGAACCCCGGGATCACGCCGAGCGACACCTCGGGCAGCCCGAACCTCGACTGCTCGGACGCGTAGACGAAATCGCAGGCGAGCGCGAGCTCGAGGCCGCCGCCGAGCGCGTAGCCGTCGACGCAGGCGATCACGGGTGCGCCGAGCGCCTCGATGCGCGCGACCGCGTCGTGCCCGAGCCGGCCCATCGCGGCGGCGCCCTCGGCGTCGAGGTCGGCGAGCTCGCGGATGTCGGCGCCCGCGACGAAGGCGCGACCGCCCGCGCCGACCAGCACGACGCCACGAAGGGCCGTACCGGCCTCGGCGAGTGCGTCGAACGCCGCGGAGAGCTCCTCGAGCACGCGCCGCGAGAGCGCGTTGAGCGCCGCGGGCCGGTCGATCGTGACGATCGCGACCGCGCCGTCCCAGGTCGTCGTGATCACGGGCTGGTCGTCCATGGGGCTCCTCGCGTCGTCGGCAGGTCGAAGACCCACGGTACGCGACCCGGCCGGCACGCGGGAAGCGGGTCGTGGGTGACCCCGATGCGGGCGCGCGACGCGCGCAATACACTGCCAGCATGCCCTCCACCGCACTCCGTGCCGCCTCCGCCGTCGCCCTGTCCGCCGCCCTCGCCGTGGGCCTCAGCGGGTGCTTCGGCAACCCGCTCGAGCAGATCGTGAACCAGGGCGTCGAGGAGGCCATCGAGGGTGCGACCGGCGGTGCGGTCGGCGTCGGCGAGATGCCCGAGGGCTGGCCGAACGAGGTGCCGGTGGTCGACGGCGAGGTCCTCTTCGGGGCATCCGGCACCGCCAACAACGAGACCGGCTGGGCCGTGACCATCCAGGCCGAGTCGTCCGACGCGCTCGAGCAGGCCCGGCAGCAACTGCTCGCCGCAGGCTTCGCGGAGGACGACACGTTCGCCGAGGCGGGCACCGCCGGCGTCGCCGCGTTCAGCAACCCCCGCTACGACGTGGTGGTCACGGCGGGCAACGACGGCATCGTCTACGTCGTCGTCCCCGCAGGTCAGTGACCGGCGGGCTCGCCCGCGTCGGCGTCATGGCCGGCGCCGTGCTCGCGGGCGCCGCGTACGGCCTCCTCGGCACGCTCGGACACCGGCTGGCGTGGACCGTCGGCGCGGCCACCATCCCGTGGGGCATCGTCCTCGCGCTCGCGGGGGCGGCCGCGCTGCTCGCCGGATTACGCCTCGTGACGCACGACCGCTGGGTCGCGTTCGCGGGCGCGTTCGGCCTCGTCGGCGTCGTCTCGCTGCTCTCGCTGCCGCAGGCTGGCGGAACCGTGCTGGTCTCGGAGGGCATCGCGGGCCTCGCGTGGGCGGTCGGCCCGACGCTCATCGCCGTGCTCGTCGTGGCATGGCCGGCGCTGCCGCAGTCGCGCCGCACCGACGCGTAGACTGGCCGGGCCCGCCTACCGAAGGGAACGCGAACACCGTGACCTATGTCATCGCCCTCCCGTGCGTCGACGTCAAAGACCGCGCCTGCATCGACGAATGCCCCGTCGACTGCATCTACGAGGGGGAGCGTTCGCTCTACATCCACCCGGACGAATGCGTCGACTGCGGCGCGTGCGAGCCGGTCTGCCCGGTCGAGGCGATCTACTACGAGGACGACCTGCCCGACCAGTGGGGCGACTACTACAAGGCCAACGTCGAGTTCTTCGACGACATCGGCTCGCCCGGCGGGGCGGCCAAGGTCGGGGTGATCGCCAAGGACCACCCGGTCGTCGCCGCGCTGCCGCCGCAGGCCCACTGACCGTGGCGCTCGGCGAGCTCCCGGACTACCCCTGGGACCTTATGACGCCGTACCGCGAGCGCGCGGCGCGGCACCCGGGCGGCACCGTCGACCTCTCGATCGGCTCGCCCGTCGACGCCACGCCCGACGTCGTGCGCGACGCCCTCCGCGACGCCACCGACGCGCACGCGTACCCGACGACGACCGGCACCCCCGAACTGCGCGCGGCCATCGTGGAGTGGTTCGCGCGTCGCCGTGGCGTCACCGGACTCACGGGCGATCACGTGCTGCCCACGATCGGCTCGAAGGAACTGGTCGCGATGCTGCCGTTCATGCTCGGCGTGGGCGGGGGCGACGTGGTCGTGCACCCGCGTGCCGCCTACCCGACCTACGCGGTGGGCGCCACCTTCGCGGGCGCCGACGCCGTGGCATCCGACGACCCCGCCGAGTGGCCCGCCGAGACCGCGCTCGTCTGGCTGAACAGCCCCGGCAACCCCGACGGCCGCGTGCTCGACGTCGAGGCGCTGCGCGCCGCACACGCGCGGGCGCGCGAACTGGGGGCCGTCGTCGTGAACGACGAGTGCTACGCCGAGTTGGGGTGGGATGCCCCGTGGGACGCGCAGCGCGTGCCGAGCATCCTCGACCCGCGGGTCGTCGGCGACGACCGTACCGACACCCTGGCGGTGTACTCGCTCAGCAAGCAGTCGAACATGGCCGGCTATCGCGGCGCGTTCGTCGCCGGTTGCCGCACCCGCATCGCGCGCCTGCTCAACGTGCGCAAGCACGGGGGGCTCATGCCGCCCGCGCCGCTGCAGGCGGCCATGGTGGCCGCCCTGGGCGACGATGCGCACGTCGCCGAGCAGAGGGCCCGCTACCGCGCACGCCGCGACGCGCTCGTGCCGGCGCTCATCTCCGCCGGGTTCCGCATCGACCACTCCGAAGCGGGCCTGTACCTCTGGGCCACCGAGGGGCGCGACGCCTGGGAGAGCATCGACCGTCTCGCCGGGCTCGGCATCGTCGCGGGCCCGGGCCACTTCTACGGCCCGCACTTCCCGGAGCACGTGCGGCTCTCGTTGACGGCGACCGACGAGCGCGTCGCCGAGGCGGCGGCACGGTTGTCGGCCGCGTCCTGAGTCGGGCGGCCCCGGAGCATCCGCTCGCCATTGGCTGAATCGTGCAGGCGTCCACGGGGATCGTTGGCGGATGCGACAGTAGGTCGCCGTGCCGTCTAGGCTGTATGCGGGCGCCCCGGCCGTGAACCGGCGGGCGTGCACCATCCCCCGAGACACACCCGGATCACAGGAGGCGCCGTGGGCGACGTCGAGACGCGAACGAGTGGCGAGCCGGAGCAGGCGACGCTGACCTACCCGGGAGGGACTGCGAGCTTCCCGGTCGTTCCGTCGGTCGAGGGGGCATCGAGCATCGACATCTCGACGTTCATGAAGCAGACGGGCATGACCACGCTCGACTACGGCTTCGCGAACACCGCCGCGACGCGCTCGTCGGTCACCTACATCGACGGCAACCAGGGCATCCTGCGCTACCGGGGCTACCCGATCGAGCAGCTCGCACAGGGCTCCACGTTCCTCGAGGTCGCCTGGCTGCTCATCTACGGCAACCTGCCGACCGCTGACGAGCTCGCCGCGTTCGACGAGCGCATCCGCCGTCACACGCTCCTGCACGAGGACCTCAAGCGCTTCTTCTCGGCGCTGCCGCACACCGCGCACCCCATGTCGGTGCTCTCGAGCGCCGTGTCGGCGCTGTCGACCTACTACGAGGACTCGTCCGACCCGAACGACCCCGAGCAGGTCGAGCTCACCACCATCCGCCTGCTCGCGAAGCTGCCGGTCATCGCCGCCTACGCGCACAAGAAGTCGCTCGGCCAGGCGTTCCTCTACCCGGACAACTCGCTGTCGTACATCGACAACTTCCTCAAGATGAACTTCGGCATCCTCGCCGAGCCGTACGAGATCGACCCGACCGTGTCGGCGGCGCTCGACCGGCTGCTCATCCTGCACGAGGACCACGAGCAGAACGCGTCGACCTCGACCGTGCGCCTGGTCGGCTCGACCGGCGCGAACCTGTACGCATCGGTCTCGGCCGGCATCAACGCGCTGTACGGCCCGCTGCACGGCGGCGCCAACGAGGCCGTGCTCGAGATGCTCGCGCGCATCAGGGACTCGGGCGAGGGCGTGCGCGGCTTCGTCGAGCGCGTCAAGCGCAAGGAGGAGGGCGTGCGCCTGATGGGCTTCGGCCACCGGGTGTACAAGAACTACGACCCGCGCGCGAAGCTCGTCAAGGAGAGCGCCGACGCCGTGCTCGCCGGCCTCGGGGTGAACGACCCGCTGCTCGACATCGCCAAGGAGCTCGAGCAGATCGCGCTCGAGGACGACTACTTCCGCCAGCGCAAGCTCTACCCGAACGTCGACTTCTACACCGGCGTCATCTACAAGGCCATGGGCTTCCCGACGCGCATGTTCACCGTGCTGTTCGCGATCGGCCGCCTGCCCGGGTGGATCGCGCACTGGCGCGAGATGCAGCTCGACGGCTCGACCAAGATCGGCCGCCCGCAGCAGCTGTACGTGGGCGAGTCCGAGCGGCAGTTCCCCACGCGCTGAGACCGCGCGGCAGCTGCGCGCTGAGACCGCGCGGCAGCTGCGCGCTGTGACCGCGCGGCGGCTGCGCTCGCAGAGCGCGTGGCAGCACCCGGCGCGAGCCGGCTCAGCCGCCCGCGGGCCGCATGAGCAGGGTCTGCTCGGCGAGCTCCTGCGTGCGCTCGAGCGTGAACGGCCACGGCAGCGTGCCGCCGCGCGCCCAGACGTCGGTCTGGTCGACGTAGTTCCGGTCGAACGCGTGGCCGGAGGCGCCCGACACGTTCACCCAGCGCGACGCGTCGAAGTCGGAGAGGTCGACGAGCATGCGCATCGACGGCACCGAGGTCGCGTCGAAGCCCTCGCGCGCGTCCCACGCGGTGGCGTCCACGATCGCCGACGAGCCGCCGAGCTGCCAGGGTCCGCGGTCGAGCAGCAGGCGTGCGGGCAGCAGTCCCGTCTCGCCGAACGCCTGGCTGCGCAGGTGGAGCTGGTGCAGCCGCCCCCACCGCCACTGGGCGGGGTCGGAGCCCATGCGATCGGCCGACTCCTGCCAGGCCGAGGCCATCGCGCCGGCGAGTGCGTCGTCGCGTCCGCCCGACCACCACGCGGAGTCCGGCTCGTCGAGGAGGCCGTCCACGACGCGGATCCAGCGGTCGCCGCCGGCGGGGCGGGTGCCCTCCGGGAGGTCGCCGAACAGGTCGCCGAGCAGCGTGCTCCAGACCACCTGGAAGTACGCGGCGCCCGCGCCGTCGACGTCGCTGACGCCGTCCCAGTCGGCGAGCAGGTCCTGCCCGAGCGCGGCGTCGCCGTCGAGCGAGAGTTCCGCGAGCACCGGCAGCAGCATCGCCGCGGCGGGGTCGACCTGGTCGACCTGCAGGTTCGCCATGGTGGCGAGGCTCACCGGCTGCTCGGCCGCGATCGCCTCGCGCAGCACGCGGTCGATGCGCGTCGCTCGGTAGCCCTGCGCCCAGTCCTGCGTGAGCATCGGGCCGTCGCCGGCCTCGAGCGGGGGGGTGTTGGCGGCGACGAGGTACCCGCGGTCGGGGTTCGACTCCGAGGGCATGTCGTCGAACGGCACGATGTCGCTCCAGCGGTAGTCGCCCGTCCAGCCGGGCACGGGGAACGTGCCGTCGCCGGTCTCGCGCACGGGCACCCGGCCCACCGCCTGCGAGCCGATGCCGCCCTCGACGTCGGCGTAGAGCAGGTTCTGCGCGGGCAGGTCCCAGCGCTCGGCCGCGGCCCGGAAGCCGCTCCAGTCGCTCGCGCGGTTCATCGCCAGGATCGCGCTCGGGGTGCGCGACGGCGCGAACCCCGTCCACTGCAGCGCGAGCTCGTACGATGCGTCCTCGAACTCCGCCGCCTCCGGGTACTCCTCGGCCACGGCGTCGAAGCCGTCGTCGAGCCCGGTCACGAGCGGCCCGTGGCCGGTCGAGCGGACCGTGATCGTCACGGGAGCGCCGCCAGCGACCTCGATGACCTCGCGGCGCTCGTCGAACGAGACCATGGTGTCGCCCTGCAGGTACTCGCCGCCGTCGACCCGCTCGACGTACAGGTCGGTCGTGTCCGCGAGCAGGTTCGTCGGCGTCCACGCGATGTCGGCGTTGTGCCCGGCGATGATGCCGGGGACGCCCGCGAAGCCGAAGCCCGAGACCTCGTATCGGCACTCCTCGGAGACCGGCGCGCAGCGCAGGCCCGACTGGGTCCAGGCCGACGGCAGGGCGGCCTCCAGGTGCGGGTCGCCGGCCAGCAGCGGCAGCTCCGTCGCGGTGTGCGCACCGGCGACGACCCAGGAGTTCGACCCGATGTCGGCACCGGGCGTGGTCAGCACGGCCGGGAGGGCGTCGAGCCGGGCACGCAGCTCGGCGAGCGGTGCGGCCAGGAGCTCCTCGTCGGCTTCGGCGGCATCCGTCGAAGCACCGTCGGCCTCACCCTCGGCCTCGTCGCCCTCCTCGGGCAGCGGCGGCGGGTCGCCGATGATCGTCGGCGCCGCGTCGTAGTCGAACCCCGGGTGCAGGCGCTCGACCTCCTCGGGCGGCAGCGCGGTCGCCAGCAGCGCCCGGTCGAGCTCGTCATCGAGGTTCGCGCGCAGGTCCCACGCCGCGGCCTTCAGCCAGACCGCCGAGTCGACCGGGGTCCACGGCTCGGGCTCGTAGCCCGGGAACTGCAGCCCGAGCAGCGCGTACTCGAGCGACAGGTCGGCTCCGCTCCGCTCGTCGAGGTAGGCGTTGACGCCGGCCGCGTACGCCTCGTACACGGCGCTGGTGGTGTCGTCGAACTCCTCCACCTCGCGCTCGGCGACCTGCCGCCAGCCGAGCGTGCGGGCGAGGGCGTCGGATGACACGTACTGCTCGCCGAGCAGCTCGGCGAGTCGTCCCGATGCGGCGTGCCTGCGGTAGTCCATCTCCCAGAAGCGGTCCTGGGCGTGCACGTACCCCTGCGTGAAGAAGAGGTCGGCGGTGGTCTCGGCGACCACCTGCGGGACGCCCGCGTCGTCGCGGTAGACCACCGCGGGCAGGTCGAGGCCGGCGACCTCGATGCGGCCGGACGTCTCGGGGAACGACCGCTGCACGGTCCACCAGACGAGGCCCGCGGCGACGACTGCGGCGACGAGCACGAGCACGAGCAGGCTCACGAAGAACGCGGTGATGCGGTGTCGGTGGGTGCGAGGCCGGTCGGATCCCACGCATCACTCCTTCGTGTCGATCGAACGGCTCCGCCGGCGGTCGCGCCGGGTGGGGCCACTGTACCCGAGGGGTCTGGCCGGATCGGTCAGGCGTGCAGCTGCGCGTTCAGCGCGACGCCCTCCCCGCTGCGCGAGAGCACCTCGACGGCGCCGGTGAGCGAGTTGCGGCGGAACAGCAGGTTGGGCGTGCCCGAGAGCTCGACCGCCTTGACCGTCGTGAGACCGCCGTCGGCGCGGCGCGGCCCGTCGACCACGACGATCTTGGTGCCCGCGGTGACGTAGAGCCCGGCCTCCACGACCGTGTCGTCGCCGATCGAGATGCCGATGCCCGAGTTCGCGCCGAGCAGGGCCCGCTCGCCGATGGCGACGCGCTGCGTGCCGCCGCCCGAGAGCGTGCCCATGATCGACGCGCCGCCGCCGATGTCGGAGCCGTCGCCGACCACGACGCCCTGCGAGATGCGCCCCTCGACCATCGAGCTGCCGAGCGTGCCGGCGTTGAAGTTGACGAAGCCCTCGTGCATGACCGTGGTGCCGGGCGCGAGGTGCGCGCCGAGCCGTACGCGACCCGCGTCGGCGATGCGCACCCGCTCGGGGGTCACGTAGTCGAGCAGGCGGGGGAACTTGTCGAGGCCGGTCGCCTGGATGCCGTGGCGCCGCAGCACCGGCCGCAGGCGGTCGAAGTCGGCCGGATGCACCGGGCCGGCGTTGGTCCAGACGACGTTCGGCAGGAACCCGAAGATGTCGTCGAGGTTCAGCGTGTTCGGCGCGACCACGAGGTGCGAGAGCAGCTGGAGGCGCAGGTACGCGTCGCTCGTCGAGGCGGGCGGCGCGTCGAGGTCGATGTGCTCGGTGACCACGCGCTGCGTGACGCCGCGGCGGTCGTCGTCGTGCGCGGCGGCCTCGAGCGCGCTCGGCACGACGTGGTGGTCGGCCGGCGGCGCGCCCAGCGCGGGGGAGGGGAACCAGGTGTCGAGCACGGTGCCGTCGGTCGCGATCGAGGCGATGCCGTGCCCCCAGGCGGAGCGGTCGGACGACGGGTCTGATGCGGTGGCGGGCATGCGTCCAGCGTAGCGGCCGGGACCGGTCGGCCCGGTTTCGTAGACTGGCCCGATGACCGCCTCGGACGCCCCCGCACCGGCCCTCGACCTGACGGCGGATGCCGTCGAGATCACGCGCGCGATCTGCGACGTGCCATCGGTCTCGGGCGACGAGGCGACGCTCGCCGACCTGATCGAGCGGGCACTCGCGCCCGCCGCCCACCTCGAGGTGCTGCGCGACGGCGACGCGGTCGTGGCGCGGACCGACCTCGGCCGCGACCGCCGGGTCGTCATCGCCGGGCACATCGACACGGTGCCCATCAACGACAACCTGCCGACCCGGTTCGAGACGATCGACGGCGTCGAGTACCTGTGGGGCCGCGGCACGGTCGACATGAAGGCGGGCGTCGCCGTGCAGCTGAAGCTCGCGCTCGAGCTGGCGGCCCCGGCGGTCGACGTGACCTGGATGTGGTACGACCACGAGGAGGTCGCGGCCGACCTGAACGGCCTCGGCCGGCTGGCCGCGCACCGGCCCGACCTGTTCGCGGGCGACTTCGCGATCCTCGGCGAGCCGAGCAACGGCGCCGTCGAGGGCGGATGCAACGGCAACCTGCGCGTCGAGCTCCGCGCGCGCGGCGTGCGGGCCCACTCCGCGCGCAGCTGGGTGGGGGAGAACGCGATCCACAAGCTCGCACCCGCGCTCGAGCGGCTCGCCGCGTACGAGGCGCAGACCGTCGAGGTCGACGGGCTCGCCTACCGCGAGGGCCTCAACGCGGTCGGCGTCGGCGGCGGGGTCGCGGGCAACGTGATCCCCGACGACGCGACCCTGCACGTGAACTACCGGTTCGCGCCCAGCCGCTCGATCGACGAGGCGGTCGCGCACGTGCGCGAGCTGTTCCCCGAGTACGAGCTCACCGTGGTCGACAGCGCCGACGGCGCACGGCCGGGGCTCGACGCCGCGCTCGCGCAGGAGTTCGTCGCCGCGGTCGGCGCCGAGGCGAAGCCCAAGTACGGCTGGACCGACGTCGCGCGCTTCAGCGCGATGGGCGTGCCGGCGGTGAACTTCGGGCCCGGCGACCCGCTCAAGGCGCACGCCGACGACGAGCGCGTGCCGCTGCACCAGATCCGGGACTGCGACGCGGCCCTCCGGGCATGGCTGAGCGGTGACTGAGCCGGGCGCCGACACCGGCAGCGTCGTCGACGGTCGCACCGCGCAGCGCGCGCCCGGGCGCGCGCGTCGCCTCGTGGCATCCGCCCCGTGGTGGGTGCAGGTCATCGTCGTCTACGGCCTCGCGCGCGCGGTGAGCACGGCCATGGTGCTCGTGCTCGCGAGCGTGCAGCAGGCCAACCCCTGGACGCGCGCGTCGCCGAGCTACTGGGAGTACGCGAACATCTGGGACGCGCGCTGGTTCGGCTATGTCGCCTTCTCCGGCTATCCGACCGAACTGCCCCTCGACGACTCCGGGCACGTGACCGAGAACGCGTGGGCGTTCATGCCCGTGTACCCGGTGGTCGTGCGCCTCGTGATGACGGTGACGACCCTGGGCTGGGACGTCGCCGCGGTGCTCGTCTCGCTCGCCGCGGGCCTCGGCTCGGCGCTGGTGTTCCACCGCCTGATGAGCCGCTTCCTCGAGCCCGACCGGGCGCTGTTCGCGGTCGTGCTGTACTGCGTCGCGCCCGTGTCTGTCGTGTTCGGGTTCGGCTACGCCGAGGCGCTGTTCCTGCTGCTGCTGAACACCGCGCTCCTGCTGCTCGTCGACCGGCGGTACGAGTGGCTGTTCCCGGTGGTGACCGTGATGGCCTTCACGCGGCCCGGCGCGCTCGCGCTCTCGCTGGCCCTCGCGCTGCACTGGCTGCTGCGGTTCCGCGCCCGGCGCACCGAGGCGTTCCCGATGGCCGAGCGCGTGATCGCCGCATCCGCCGCCGTGTACACCGGACTGGTCGGCCTGGCCTGGCCCGTGGTCGCGTGGGTCGCGACGGGCCTGCCCGGGGCGTACTTCGACACCGAGCTGGCCTGGCGGGCGCCGTACATCGGGCGGGACGAGCTCGTGCCGTTCACCGCCTGGTTCCAGTCGGGCGACTGGTGGCTGGGCCAGCCGCTCGGCACGATCGTCGTGGTCGGGCTGATCGCCGCGTTCGGCCTCGTGCTGTTCTCCCCGGCCGTGCGGCGGCTCGGGGTCGACCTGCGGCTGTGGCTGCTCAGCTACGCGCTGTACCTGCTCGCGGTGTTCTTCCCCCAGTCGAGCGTGTTCCGGCTGCTCGCGCCGATGTTCCCGCTGCTCGGCGCGGCCGCGCTGCCGCGGTCGACGATCTACCGCGTGTCGATGGTCGCCGGGTTCCTCGCACTGCAGTGGGGCTGGTTGCTCATCTGCTGGGGCATCGACGGTGCCGACTGGACTCCGCCGTGATCGGTGTCATGGGCGCGTCGAGGCGGGTGTCGTGCGGCCCGGATGATCCCCAACCGATTTCCACACCTCGCGCGGATGCCGGATAATGGAGTCGTCAGGCCACGAAAGGGGAGCTCAATGGCGGCCATGAAGCCACGGACCGGTGACGGGCCTATGGAGGCTGTGAAGGAGGGTCGCCTCATCATCGTGCGGGTTCCGCTCGAGGGTGGCGGTCGTCTCGTCGTCTCGGTCAACGATGCGGAAGCCAAGGAGCTGCACGACGTGCTCGGCGGCGTGGTCGACGCCGGCTAGAGCATCGTTCTGCAGGGCCCGCGCGTGGTGCGCGGGCCCTTCGCATGTCCGCGCGCGGCGGGACGGCGCGTGCGGGCCCGTCAGGTGCCGAGCTTGACGATCTGCAGCAGGCCCTCGCCGGCGGGGGAGAGGCTGGTCGCGACGGCGTTCGAGCCCGCCAGCTCGGAGATGAGCGTGCGGAAGCCGGACGCCACGGGATCGCGCCGGGCGGGGTCGGCGACGCGGCCCTTCCAGAGCGCCCGGGCCACGAGCACGGCGCCACCGGGCATCGCGAGGCGCAGCGCGTGCTCGACGTACTCGATCGCCGACTCGGGGTCGGCGTCGACGAGCACCACGTCGTAGGAGTTCTCGTTCATGCGCGGCAGCACCTCGCCCGCGCGCCCCGCGATGAAGCGCGTGCGCGTCGGGGCGATGCCCGCGTCGGCGAAGTTCTCGCGCGCGTGCTGGTGGTACTCGGCCTCGCTGTCGATCGAGGTGAGGTGGGCGTTGCGGCTGCCGGCCAGCAGCCAGAGGCCGGAGACGCCGACGCCCGTGCCGATCTCGATGATCGAGGCGGCGCGGCCCACGCCCGTGAGCACCGACAGCTGCGCGCCGACCGCGGGCGAGACGGGCTCGATGCCCAGCTCGAGCGACTGCTGTCGCACCCGGGCGATCGCCTCGGGTTCGACGACGGTCTCGTCGGCGAACTTCCAGTTCAGGTCATGGTCGGACACGTGCGCGGCTCCCGGTACTCGTCGGCGTCCAGCGTACGACTCTCCCGACCCGTTCTGCGGTCGCCTCGCCGCGCAGTAGGCTGGTCGCATGCTCGGCCTGACCTTCGAGAAACTCCTCATCATCGGGGTCATCGCCGTGTTCCTGCTCGGGCCCGACAAGCTGCCGATCTACACCCAGAAGCTGGGGCAGTTCGTGCGTTCGCTGCGCGACATGGCGAACGGCGCGAAGTCGCGCATGAAGGAGGAGATGGGCGACGAGTTCGACGAGGTCGACTGGCGCAAGCTCGACCCGCGGCAGTACGACCCGCGGCGCATCGTGCGCGATGCGCTGAGCGACGTCGACCCGTTCGCCGAGCCGAAGCCGAAGTCCCAGGCCATGACGGCTGCGGCGGCCGCGACCGCCGCGGCGGCCGCGAAGAACGGGGACGGGGCACCGGTGGGAGCCGCATCGTCGCCGTTCAAGCGCGCGCCGCAGTCGGTCGCGGTCGGCGAGGCCGCACCGTTCGACGCCGAGGCCACCTGACCGGTCGCCGCAGCGGGGGCGGGCGGATGCCTCCGAGCCGGCCGGCACCGTCGGGTCAGCGCCTCCGGAGCGCGCGCTGCGCGCGCAGCAGCAGCAGCATCGGCTGCTCGAGCCGGCGCCACTCGCGCGCCGAGTTCGGCGGGGCGATGGGGCCGTTCGCCGCGGCGATCGTGACCGACTCGACGTAGCGCTTCAGGCCGTCGGGGCCGTTGCGCCGGCCGAGCCCCGACTGCTTCGAGCCGCCCATGGGGGCCGCGATCGAGCTGAAGCTGCCGCGGTAGCCCTCGTTGATGTTCACCGACCCGGTCTCGAGCGCCGCGGCCACGCGGCGGGCGCGCGGCACCGAGCCGCCCAGCACGACGGCGTTCAGCCCGTAATCGCTGGCGTTGGCGGCGAGCACGGCCTCGTCGTCGTCGTCGACCACGGAGATCGCGGCGATCGCGCCGAACGTCTCCTCGGCGAAGCACTCCATGTCGGGCGAGACGTCGGCGAGCAGCGTCGGCTCGAACGCGTACGGCCCGAGGTCGGGGCGGTGCGCGCCGCCGGCGAGCACCGTCGCGCCCTTCGCGAGGGCGTCGTCGAGGTGCCTGCGCACGCGATCGAGCTGCGCGCGGCTCGTGAGGGTGCCCACGTCGCCGGTCGACCGCGGAGACGGGTCGATGACGAGGCCCTCGATGGTGCGCACGAGTGCCGCGGTGAACGCGTCGGCCACCCCGCGCTGCACGTAGATGCGCTCGGGCGAGACGCAGAGCTGCCCCATCGAGGAGTAGCAGGCGTAGGCGGCCTGGCGCGCGGCGCGTTCGGGGTCGACGTCGTCGAGCACGATCAGGGGGTTCTTGCCGCCCAGCTCGAGCGATGCGGGCACGAGCCGTTCGGCGGCCTTCGCGGCGATGCGCCGGCCGGTGGCGGTCGAGCCGGTGAAGGCGATGACGTCGGCGCGGTCGGTGACGGCCTCGCCGATCGTCGCGCCGTCGCCGGTGACGACGGCCCAGAGGTCGCCCGGAAGCCCGGCGTCGACGAGCGCGCGGCGCAGCTCGAGGATGTTCAGCGCGGCCTGCTCGTCGGCCTTCTGCACGACGCCGCAGCCGGCGGCGAGGGCCGGGATCACGTCCATCGCGGCGAGCGAGAGCGGGAAGTTCCACGGGGTGATGACGCCCGCGACGCCGCGGGGCCGGTACCGCACGCGCGCGTCGACGACGGTCGGCGCGCCGCTGTGCACGCGGCGGCTGCGCAGCACGCTCCGGGCGGCGAGCGCGTTGTAGCGCGCGGCGGCGGCCGCCTGGTAGACCTCCTCGAACGCCTGGCCGCGGGTCTTGCCGGTCTCGATGCGCACGAGGTCGATGAGCTGCTCGCGGCGCGCGACGATGAGGTCGTGCGCGCGCAACAGCACCTTCCGCCGGTGCGCGAAGCCCGCGCGGGCCCACGCGAGGTGGGCGAGGCGGGCGCGGGCGAAGGCGTCGGCCACGTCGTCGGGGGTGCTGAGCGGCAGCTCGTGCAACGGTTCGCCGGTCGCGGGCGCGAGCACGGTGCGGGTCTCGCCGCTCGTGGCGACGACGTCGTCGTGCAGCTCGGCCAGCCACTGCGGGTCGGGTGCTCCGCCGCTCCGGGTCGGCGCGACGGGGGCGTGGGCGAGATCGGCCGGGGCGGACATGTGGACAGTCTAGGTCAGATGACCCACTTCGCTTCCGAGCGGTTATGCTGCCCGTCATGACTGCGACGGAACGCCCGCTCGGCCGGTCGACGATCGCCCGCTACGCGGTCGGATCCATCGGCACCGGCGGCTTCGGCACGCTGCCCGGCCTGGTGCTCGTCTTCTACCTGACCGACACCCTCGGCGTGACCGCGCTGCTCGCCGGTGCCATCGTCACCGTCGCGAAGGTGTGGGACGTCGTCATCGACCCGGTGATCGGGTACCGCAGCGACCGCGCCCTCGCGCGCACCGGCAGCCGGCGCGGGCCGATGCTGCTCGGCGCGATCGCCCTGCCCGTCTGCTTCCTGCTCACGTTCGCCGTGCCCGAGGGGCTCGCGCCGGGCTGGGCGGCCCTCTGGGTACTGGTCGCGTTCGTGCTCTGCGCGACGGCGTTCTCGCTCTTCCAGGTGCCGTACATCGCGCTGCCCGCCGAGATCACGTCGGGCTACGACAACCGCACGCGCCTCCTCACCTGGCGGGTCGTGGTGCTGAGCGCGGCCATCCTGCTGTTCGGCGCGGGCGCGCCGGCGCTGCGCCGCGCGGGCCCCGACGAGTACATGGGCTACCTCGTGATGGCGCTCGTCGCGGGCCTCGTGATCGGCGCGGGCCTGTTCATCGCGAGCTTCACCGCGCCGAAGGGCCAGCCCACGACGGATGCCATCCGGGCGACGCCGCGCGCATCGGCCTGGCGGGGCATCCGGGAGCAGTACGCGGCGGGCGTGCGCGTGCTGCGACGGAGCGCCCCGTTCCGCGCACTGCTGTCGACGTTCGTGCTGCAGGCGCTCGCGACGGGCCTCATGCTCGCCGCCGCCAACTACGTCGCCGTCTGGGTGCTGCACTCCGACGACGCCCTCACCTTCCTCTTCCTCGCGCTGATCGGCCCGGCGATCCTCATGGCTCCGGCGTGGGGTGCGGTCGCGCGCCGCGTCGGCAAGGAGCGCGCGTTCGCCTGGGCCAGCCTGCTCTTCGCGGTGGCGACGCTCGGGCTCACCCCGCTGCTGTTCGTCCCCGGCGCGTGGGTGTACCTGCCGGTCGCGCTCGCCGGCGCCGCCTACGCGGGCATGCAGTCGCTGCCCATGGCGATGCTGCCCGACGTGGTGTCGGTCGACGCCGCGACCCACGGCGAGGGCAGCGCCGGCAGCTTCGGCGGCGTGTGGACCGCGGGCGAGACCGCGGGCATGGCGCTCGGCGCGAGCGTGCTCACGGTCGTGCTCGCGATCACGGGCTACGCCGAGTCGGTGGGCGCGGAGGTCGTCACCCAGTCGCCGGCGGCCGTCGCGGGCATCGCCATCGCGTTCAGCATCGTGCCCGCCGCGCTCGCACTCACCAGCCTCGCGACGCTCGCCCGGTACCGGCTGCGTCGCACCGACATCGAACGCGCCGCCGAGGCGCAGGAGGAGACCCGATCGTGACCGAACCCGCCCCCGACGCCCTCGCGGTGCTCGACCGGCTCGACGCGCTGCGCGCGGCCGACGCACCGACCCACGGCGGGCGCGTGCTCTCGTACGTGTACGACTCGGGCCGCCCCGACCTCGACGAGCTCGCCGCACGCGCCGCGCGGGCGGTGCAGCCGGTGAACGGGCTCGACCCAACCACGTTCGGCTCGGTCGCGGTGATGGAGCGCGAGCTCGTCGGCTTCGCGCGCGAGGCGTTCCACGGCGGTGACGACGTGGTCGGCTCGGTCACGTCGGGCGGCACCGAGAGCTGCATCCTCGCCGTGAAGACCGGGCGCGACGCGTGGCGTGCGCGCGGCGGCGAGGGAACGCCGCGCCTGGTCGCGCCGAGCACGGTGCACGCCGCGTTCCGCAAGGGCGCGCACCTGCTGGGGCTCGACCTCGACATCGTGCCGGTCGACCCCGCGACCGGTGCGCCCGAGGCATCCGCCATGATCGACCGGCTGGGGCCCGACGTCGCCCTCGTCGTGGTGAGCGCGCCGTCGTACCCGTTCGCGACGCTCGATCCGGTGGCCGAGGTGGCGGATGCCGCGCTGGCGCAGGGCGTCGACCTGCACGTCGACGCGTGCATCGGCGGGTTCGCCCTCGCATTCTGGCCGACCGAGGTCGCCCCGTGGGACTTCCGCGTGCCCGGCGTGACGAGCCTGTCGGCCGACCTGCACAAGTACGGCTACTCGCCGAAGGGTGCCAGCGTGCTGCTGCAGCGCGGGCGCGACCGGCAGCGCCACCAGTACTTCGCCACGACCGAGTGGTCGGGGTACCCGGTGGTGAACCCGACGCTGCTCGGCTCGAAGCCCGCCGGCCCGCTCGCGGGTGCCTGGGCGATCGTGCAGGTGCTCGGCACCGACGGCTTCACCGAGCTCGTCGGGCAGACCGCGCGTGCCACGGCCGCGCTCGTCGAGGCGGTCACCGCGATCGAGGGCCTGCGCGTGGTCGGCGAGCCGACCGGGCCGCTGCTGGCGGTCGCGGCCGACGACGCCGTGCCCGCCGAGCGCCGCGTCGACCCGCACCGCTGGGCCGACGCCGTGCGCGCCCGGGGCTGGCAACTGCAGCTGCAGCCCGCGCACCGCCAGGCCGACGGCACGGTGCTGCCCCGCACCACGCACCTCACGGTCACGCCCGTCACAGAGTCGACCCTCGACGGCCTGCTGCCCGACCTCGCCGCAGCGGCCGACGACGTGCGCGGCGAGCCCGGGCTCGACGGCACCGCGCTGCTCGACGGGCTCGGAGGCGCCGCGGCGCTCGGCGCGCTCGCCGGCGGCGTCGACTCCGACACGGCGGCCGGCCTGCTCGGCGGGCTGGGCCTGCTCGCGGCCGACGGTCCGGCGGTGCCGGAGTCGCTCGCGCCCGTGCTCGCACTCGTCGAGGTGCTGCCCGCACCGCTCGCCGAGCGGCTGCTGGTCGAGCTGCTCGGACGCCTGGTCGAGCCGGCCTGACCGGGTTCGCTCGCGGCCACCCGGCGCCTCAGCCGGGCAGCTCGCAGCGCTCGCCGACGAACGCGTAGATCTCGCGCCGCAGGTCGTCGCCCGACACCAGGTCGAGGTCGCCCGAGCGGTCGCCCACGGCGACCTCGAACGGCAGGATGGTGCCGCGCTTGTCCTCGGCGATCGCGTGCGGGTCGCACCGTGCGGGCGCGATCTCGAGCGGGATCGTGGACGGCTCGTCGTCGCCGCGCACCTCGAGGTCGAGCGGCCAGATGGTGCCGTCGGCCGCGTTGAGCAGCGTCGTCGCGCGGACGTCGCCGATGCGCAGCATCCGCTCGCCCCCGGCGGGCTCGACCGACACGTCGATCCACGCGCGCTGCCCGGCACCCGCGCCCTCGGTGCGCAGGGCGTCCGGCATCGAGAATCGCGCGACGCCCGCGATCGCATCGGCCAGGCAGTCCTCGTCGTTGATGCGGTCGAGCACGCCCTGCTCGTCGACCGCGGGCAGTCGCGCGGTGCGGCTGCCGTCGTCGCTCGCCCACGTCACCTCGACGACGGGCGGAGCGGCCTCGAGCCCGTCGCACACCGACTCGGGCAGCGGGATGCGCAGCGCCACCGCGCGACCCGGCGTGAGGGTCACACCGTCGGGGTCGACCGCCGCATCGACGAACCGGTCGGAGACGAACGCGACCTCGGTGACCTCGAGGGTCGAGGCCCCGGCGTTCTCGAGCCGCACCTCGAGCACGCGCGGCACGTAGTCGAGCCGGTGCTGGAACACGACGACGTCGAGGCCCTCGGGCGGATCGGACACGTCGTCGCCTGCGGTGCAGCCGGCGCACGCGACCAGCAGGGCGGATGCCCCGAGCGCCGCGCCCGCGCGCATCAGCGCACCCGTACCCCGAGCGGTCGCCCCTGGAGCGAGCGGGGACGCGACGCGAGCGCGGCCGCGACGTCGTCGATCGCCTGCGCGGCCGCGTCGTCGGGGTCGGCCACCACGACGGGGAGCCCGGCGTCGCCGCCCTCGCGGAGTGCGATCGAGAGCGGCACCGAGGCGAGGAGCGGCACCGCTTCGTCCTGGCCGCGCGAGAGCCGGGCCGCCACGTCCGCACCGCCGCCCTCGCCGAACAGCCGCAGCAGCGAGCCGTCGGGCTGGGGCAGGCCCGCCATGTTCTCGATCACGCCGAACACGTGCTGGCCGGTCTGGCGCGCGACCGTGCCGCTGCGCTCGGCGACGTCGGCCGCGGCGGGCTGCGGCGTCGTCACCACGAGCACGTCGGCGTGGGGGAGCAGTTGCCCGACCGAGATGGCCACGTCGCCGGTGCCGGGCGGCAGGTCGAGCAGCAGCACGTCGAGGTCGCCCCAGTAGACGTCGGTCAGGAACTGCTGGATCGTGCGGTGCAGCATCGGCCCGCGCCACGCGACGGCCGCCTGCGGGTCGTCGACGAACATGCCGATCGAGACGACCTTCACGTCGTGCGCGACGGGCGGCAGGATCATCTCGTCGACCCGGGTCGGTCGCGGCGCGCGGCCCTCGTCGTCGACCATGCCGAGCACCCCCGGAATGGAGAAGCCGTGCACGTCGGCGTCGAGCACGCCCACGGCGAGCCCGCGCCGGGCGAGGGCGACCGCGAGGTTCGCCGTCACGGTGGACTTGCCGACGCCGCCCTTGCCGCTCGTGACGGCGTACACCCGCGTGAGCGAGTCGGCGTCGAACGGGATGCCGCGCTTCGGTCGCCCGGCCTGCAGCTTCTCGGTGAGCGCGCGCCGCTCGTCGGGCGTCATGACCGACAGCGTCACGCCCGCGTTGCCGTCGCCCACGACCGACTCGGCGGCGGTGCGCACGTCGCGCTCGATGCGGTCTGCGGCGGGGCATCCGACGATCGTGAGCTTCACGGCGACGTGCACGCCGTCGCCGGTCTCGGTGACGGCGCCGATCATGTCGAGCTCGGTGACGGGTCGGCGTATCTCGGGGTCGAGCACGCCGTCGAGCGCCCGCAGCACCCGCCCGGTGACCGAGTCGGCTGCGTCAGCCTGCGGCATTCGCGCCCTCGTCCTCGTCGGCGTCGCGCGCATCGAGCTCCTCGACCAGCGCGCGCAGCTCCGAGCGGATGAACTCCTTCGAGGCCATGTCGCTCATCGCGAGTCGCAGCGCCACCACCTCGCGGGCGAGGTACTCGGTGTCGGCGAGGTTGCGCTCGGCGCGCTGGCGGTCCTGCTCGATCTGCACGCGGTCGCGGTCGTCCTGCCGGTTCTGCGCGAGCAGGATGAGCGGGGCGGCGTACGACGCCTGCAGCGACAGCACGAGGGTCAGCGCGATGAAGCCGTAGTCGGCCCGGTCGAACTGCAGGTTGGCGGGCGCGAACGTGTTCCAGCCCATCCACAGGAGCACGAACATGGTGAGGCCGAGCAGGAACCACGGCGTGCCCATGCCGCGCGCCACGACCTCGGTGAAGCGGCCGAACCGGTCGCGGTCGCGGGTCGGCGACGCGGCGCTGCGCGAGCCGCCGCCGCGCGAGGCGTCGGAGCGCGAGCCCTGGCGGTCAGCGCGTGCCATTCGCGTCCCTCCTCCGCGTGCGTCGTCCGGTCTGGAGCGGGATGCTGCCCGTCAGCAGCTGCTCGCGCGCCGCGGCGCGCCGGCGCACCTCGTCGTCCTCGTCGGGTTGCGAGCGCCAGTCGTCGGGCAGCAGGTAGTCGAGCACGTCGTCGATCGTGACCACGCCGAGCAGCCGATTGCGCTCGTCGACGACGGGCACCGACACCAGGTCGTAGCTGGCGAGGATGCGGCTGACCTCGGCGGCCGAGGTGTCGCCGGAGACCGGCTCGAGGCCCTGGTCGATGAGGGTGCCGAGGCGTTCGTTGGGCGGGTACCGCAGCATCCGCTGGAAGTGCACCATGCCGAGGAAGCGACCCGTGGGCGGCTCGTGCGGCGGCATCGTCACGCACACGGCAGCGCCGAGCGCGGGCGGCAGCTCGTGCCGACGGATGAGGGCGAGGCCCTCGGCGACCGTCGCATCGGCCGACACGATGATCGGCTCGTTGGTCATCAGGCCGCCGGCCGTGTCGGCCTCGTAGGTGAGGAGGAACCGCACGTCGTCGGCCTCCTCGGGCTCCATCAGGTCGAGCAGCTGCTCGCCGCGCTCGAGCGGGAGCTGGGCGATGAGGTCGGCCGCGTCGTCGGGCTGCATGTGGTCGAGCACGTCGGCGGCGCGCTCGTCGCCGAGCGTTGCGAGCAGCTCGACCTGGTCGGCCTCGGGCATCTCCTCGAGCGCGTCGGCCAGTCGGCCGTCGGGCAGCTCGGCGGCCACCTCGCGACGGCGGTCGGCGGGCAGCTCGAGCATGGTGTTGGCGAGGTCGGCGGGCTTCAGCTCGGAGTACGCGGCGATGAGGTGCTCGGCCGACTGCTGCTGGCCGGCGCCCGAGCGCTCGGTCACCTCGCCCCAGCCGACGAACGCCGTCGCCCCGCGTGCGAACGGCGACGCGCTCGTCTTGCGCCGGCGCACGAGCAGCTGCGAGACGTCCCACTCGCCCTGCGCGTGCTCCTCGATCGCGACGTCCTCGATCGTCGCCTCGCCCGACCCGTCGTCGAAGTCGACGTGGCGCCCGAACATCTCGGCGATGAGTCGCACCTCGCCACCGCGCTGCTCGAACCGGCGCATGTTGATGATGCCGGTCGTGATGATCTGGGTGCTCGAGATGCTCGTGACGCGTCCGATCGAGACGAACACGCGGCGCTTGCCGGGGATCTCGACGATCAGCCCCACCACCCGGGGCGGATCGTCCTTGCGGTACACGACGAGCACGTCGCGCACCTTGCCCACGCGGTCGCCGACGGGATCGAAGACGGCGCAGCCGGCCAGCCGGGCGACGAAGACTCTCGAGGCGCTCACCCCTCGAATCTACCCCCGGGTCCCTGCCCGAGGCGTGCATGGGACAATGGGCGCGTGACGAATCCGAGGATGCTGGGTGGCCGCGGCACGAAGTTCCCGACGGTGCCCAAGGGCGACGAGGCGGCGAGCTTCGAGACCTACGCGGAGGCCCAGGCGGCGGTCGACCGGCTCGCGCGCGCCGACTTCCCGGTCAAGCAGCTCTCGATCGTCGGCACCGACCTCACGAGCATCGAGCGCGTCACGGGCCGCATGAGCTGGGGGCGCGCGGCCGGTGCGGGCGCGCTCTCGGGCCTCTGGTTCGGCATGTTCCTCGGGCTGCTCTTCTTCATCGTCACCCCCACCGACCAGTCGTTCGGGGTGCTGTTCGCCGCGCTCCTGCTGGGCGCCGGCTTCGGCATGCTGTTCGGCCTCGTGACCTACACGATCAACCGCCGGCGTCGCGACTTCACGTCGGTCATGCAGGTGGCGGCGGGCCGCTACGCGCTCATCGTCGAGCCGGGGCTCGGCGCCCGCGCCCGCGAGATCCTGGGGCCGGATGCCTCGACGGCACCCGCGCCCGCCCCGACGGCCGCCACCGGGCGCACCTACGAGCAGGCGACGGCCGAGCGGGACGCGTCCGCTCCGGCGCCGCCCCAGACCCGCGAGCGCCCGCGCTACGGCGAGCTGGCGGAGCCGGAGGACGCCGGCGAGCCCGAGGCCGCCGAGGCAGAGCCCGGCGAGTCGCCGAGTCGCGCGGACGAGCCCGCGACCCGCGACGGGCGCGGCTGACGGGTACGCAGCCCGTTCCCAGCACCGATCCGTAGCATCGCGCACATGGTCACCGAGCTCGAGCTGCGACGCGAGATCGCGGCCGGGGAGGATCCCGACCGGCCGATCCGACGGATGCTCCGCCGGGCACGCGCCTTCATCGAACGGCACCCGCGCCTGCGCTTCGCCTACCGGTTCGCGGTCGCCGTGCTCGGCTCGCTCGTGATCGTCGCCGGGCTCATCCTCATGCCGCTGCCCGGGCCGGGCACGCTCGTGTTCTTCCTCGGCTTCGCCATCCTCGGCACCGAGTTCGCGTGGGCGAAGCGCATCGCCGTGTGGGTCAAGCGCACCATCGACCGGGTGCTCGCGTGGTGGCGCGAGCGCCGTGCCGCGCGGTCGGCCGGTCGCCCCGCCGAGGGCTAGTCGCGCGCGCCGACCCGGCGCACCCAGTCCTCGACCTCGTCGGCCGTGCGCGGGAACGCCGCCGACAGGTTCTCCACGCCGTCGGCCGTGACCAGCACGTCGTCCTCGATGCGCACGCCGATGCCGCGGTACTCCTCGGGCACCGTCAGGTCGTCGGGCTGGAAGTACAGGCCGGGCTCGATCGTGAAGACCATGCCCTCCTCGAGCACGCCGTCCTTGTAGAGCTCGCGGCGGGCCTGCGCGCAGTCGTGCACGTCGATGCCGAGGTGATGGCTCGTGCCGTGCACCATGTACCGGCGGTGGAACTGGTTCTCGGGGAGCAGCGACTCGTCGGCCGAGACCGGCAGCAGGCCCCACTCCGCCGTGCGACGAGCGATGACCTCCATGGCGGCCTCGTGCACCTCGCGGAAGATCGCACCGGGCCTCGCGACCGCGAACGCCGCGTCGGCGGCCTCGCGCACGGCCTCGTACACGCGGCGCTGCACCTCGGAGAAGGTGCCGTTCACCGGGAACGTGCGCGTGATGTCGGCCGTGTAGTAGCTGTCGAGCTCGACGCCCGCGTCGAGCAGCACCAGGTCGCCGGGCGCGACGGGGCCGTCGTTGCGGGTCCAGTGCAGCACGGTCGCGTGCGGCCCGGCCGCGGCGATCGACCCGTAGCCGACGTCGTTGCCCTCGAGCCGAGCACGGGCCTGGAACGCGCCCTCGATCACGCGCTCGCCGCGCTGCACGGCCGAGGCGCGGGGGAGCGCGGCGAGCACGTCGTCGAAGCCCTCGCGGGTCGCGGCGACCGCGAGGCGCATCTGCTCGATCTCGTACTCGTCCTTCACCAGGCGCAGCTCGGAGCAGGTCCGCGCCAGCGCGGCATCCGGCTCGTGCTCGTCGCCCACCTCGATGCTGAACGGCGCGTCCTGCGCGTTGTGGCTGACGGCGCGCTCGGCGGCGTAGCGGATGCGGGCGTGGTCGATGCGCTCGGTGACGGCGGCGTCCGCCTCGCGGATCACGACCGTGTCGGTGTCGACCGCGTCGACCACGGCGTCGAACTCGCCCAGGCCGCGCGTGGCCACGCCCAGGTCGGCGGCGACGTGCGCGAGCGACGGGCGCGGGCCGATCCAGAACTCGCCGATCGCCGGGTTGTCGTAGAACTCGCTCGAGTCCCGCCCGGCGCGCTCGCGGAAGTAGACGGTCGCGTCGTGGCCGTCGGCGGTCGGTTCGAGCACCAGCACGGCGCCCGGCTCCGAGTCGGAGCCCCAGCCGGTGAGGTGCGCGAACGCCGAGTGCGCGCGGAACGGGTAGTCGGTGTCGTTGGAGCGCTGCTTCATGTCGCCGGCGGGGATGACGACGCGCTGGCCGGGGTGCGCGGCGGACACGCGCGCCCGTCGTGCGGCGGCGTACGCGGCCTGCTCGCGCTGCGGCGGGGCGACCTCCGCACGGTCGGCCCACCCCGAGCCGATGTACTCCTTGAACCCCTCCGAGCCGGGCGTGGTGGACCGGTTCGCGTTGCGGTCGTCCTGCGCCTCGTCGGCGGGCGCGGTGGTGCTGGTGTCGGTGGAGTTCGTGGACATGTCGTCCATTCTCTCAGCGCTGGGCGAGCTCCGCCACGATCGGCCGGTGGTCGCTGCCCGAGTCGTCGTAGGCGCCGAGCACCTCGAATCCGACGACCTCCCAGTCGGGCGTGGCGAGCACGTGGTCGATCGGGCTGCCGAGCAGTTCGGGCAGGTCGGTGGGCCAGGTGCCGAGACCGGCCGCGTCGGCGGCATCCGCCGCATCGTGGCACCGCCCGAGGTCGCCGCCGTCGGTGCCGAGACCGGCGAAGTGGTCGACGGTCGCGTTGAAGTCGCCCGCCATGATGACGCTGTCGGCCGCGCACTGGGTCGCCAGCCACTCGAGGTCGCTGCGCCAGTTGCGCATCTCCCAGCGGATGGGCGCGACTGCGTGCGCCGCGACGATCGTGGGCCCCGAGCCGTCGATCGGCTGCGCCACGACCGTGGGCAGCGTGTTCGTGTTGCCGGGCGGGCCCGTGCCCGACGCCGAGACGACCTCGTAGTCGCCGAGGTCGGGGCTGATCAGCAGGGTCGTCGAGCGCGCCTTCGCGATCACGTCGAACGCGATCGTGTTCACCCACATCGGGTTGCCGCCCTCGCGCATCGCGATCGCGACCTCCTCGCCGAGCGGCTCGGTCGTCTCGGGCAGCGAGACGATGTCGGCGCCCGTGTCGAGGGCGAGCTGTGCGATCGTCGCCGCGTCGGGCACCTCGCCGAGGGTGTTCCAGGACAGCACGGTGATGGTCTCGGGCCCCGACGAGGCGGTCGTGCCGGTCACGCCGCGGGCGGCAATCACCGCGGAGTTCGCGAGGGCGTACGCGACGAGCACGAGGATCAGCGCGAGGCTGAACCGGCGCAGCTGGTGGGTCGCGATGACGAGCGCGAGCAGCAGGCAGCACGCGAGCGCGGCGACGACGGCGAGTCCGCGCAGCGCGACGACGTGCGAGACGATCCACTCCTGCTCGAGACCGACCGCCTGGGGCCAGGTGAAGACCGCGGCGACGGCGGCGCAGCCGAGCACCGCGAGGACAGCGAGCACCCGGGACACCCGATACAGCGTAGGGGCTCGGATGGGGCGTGCCGTGCACGTGTGCCGTGAGTGCGCCGAGAGCGCCGGTCGTGCACGACCGTGCGTCGGTCGCGTCGATACGATGGGGGGATGCCCCGACGCGATCGCCCAGCCGGCGGCATCGACCTGCACACGCACTCGAGTGTCTCCGACGGCACCCAGGAGCCCGCGGAGCTCGTCGCCGAGGCGGCGCTCTCGGGGCTGGCCGGCATCGCGCTGACCGACCACGACTCGACGGCGGGGTGGGATGCCGCGCGGGACGCGGCGCGTGCGCACGGCATCGTGCTGCTGCCCGGCCTGGAGCTGTCGACGCGCGAGCAGTTCGCGAGCGTGCACGTGCTCGGCTACCTCGTCGACCCCGACGACGCGGCGCTCGTCGCCGAGACCGCGCGCATCCGCGAGGGGCGGCGCACGCGCGCCGAAGCGATCGTCGACGCGATCGCGCAGGACTACGCACTCACCTGGGACGACGTGCTCGAGCAGGCGACCGAGGGCGCCACGATCGGCCGGCCGCACATCGCCGACGCGCTCGTGGCGCGCGGCCACGTGCCGACACGTTCCGACGCCTTCGCGGGCATCCTGCACTGGCGCTCGGGCTACGCTCGGCCGCACTACGCGCCCGACCCGCTCACGGGGGTGCGCCTCATCCGTGCGGCGGGCGGCGTGCCCGTGCTCGCGCACCCGGGCACGCGCGGCGACGGCGACGTGATCGCGCCGAAGCGACTGCGTCAGCTCGTCGACGCGGGGCTCTTCGGCCTCGAGATCGACCACCCCGAGAACCACGAGCGCAACAAGCGCGCGCTGCGCGAGCTCGCCGACCGGTTCGGCCTCGCCGTCACGGGGTCGAGCGACTACCACGGCACGGGCAAGGCCAACCGGCTCGGCGAGTACCTCACCTCGCCCGAGGTCGTCGAGGGGATCCTTGCGGAGGCGACGGGCACCGAGCCGGTGCTGCCCGGCTGAGCGCTCGCGTCAGCCGGGCATCCGTGCCGTGATCGGCGGTGGGCGACCCTACTGCTGGGGTGCCTGTCCGCCGCCCTGGTTCGCGCCCTGGCGCGGCCCGCGACGGCGACGGCGACGGCGCGGGGCCGCCTTGCCGTCGTGGTGCTCGTGCCCCTTGCCGTCGTGCGTGCCGGTGCCCGGCTCCGCGCGCTCGGCGGGCGCCTGGCCGTCGGCCTGCTGCGCCTGCGACGAGCCGCCGCCCTGGCCGCCCGACGACTGCCCGTTGCGCGTGCGACGGCGGTTGCGCGAGCGGTTGCGGGAGCCCGAGCCGCCGCCCGAGGCATCCGACCCCTCGGCCCGGCCGGCCGTGCTCGAACGCGACGGCGGCGCGGAGGCCGCACGGATGCGGCCCTTCGTGCCCTCGGGGATGTCGAGGTCGGTGTAGAGGTGCGGGCTCGACGAGTACGTCTCGGTCGGCTCGGGCTGCCCGAAGTCGAGCGCGCGGTTGATCAGCGCCCACTTGTGCAGGTCGTCCCAGTCGACGAAGGTGACCGCGATGCCGGTCTTGCCCGCACGGCCGGTGCGGCCGGCGCGGTGCAGGTAGGTCTTCTCGTCGTCGGGGATGGTGTGGTTGATCACGTGCGTGACGTCGAGCACGTCGATGCCGCGCGCGGCCACGTCGGTCGCGATCAGCACGTCCTTCTTGCCGGCCTTGAACGCGGCCATGGCGCGCTCGCGCTGGTCCTGGTTCAGGTCGCCGTGCACGGCCGCCGCGTTGAACCCGCGGTCGTTGAGCTCCTCGACCAGCTTCGCCGCCGCGCGCTTGGTGCGCGTGAAGATGACGGTCTTGCCGCGGCCCTCGGCCTGCAGGATGCGGGCGATGACCTCGTCCTTGTCGAGCGAGTGCGCCCGGTAGACGAGGTGCTTGATGTTCGCCTGGGTGAGGCCCTCGTCGGGGTCGGTGGCGCGGATGTGGATCGGACGCGTCATGAAGCGGCGGGCGAGGGCCACGATCGGCCCCGGCATGGTCGCCGAGAACAGCATGGTGTGGCGCGTCGGCGGGGTCTGCGCGAAGAGCTTCTCGATGTCGGCGAGGAAGCCGAGGTCGAGCATCTTGTCGGCCTCGTCGAGCACCATCTCGCGCACGTTCTTCAGCGACAGGATGCGCTGCGACGCGAGGTCGAGGAGGCGACCGGGCGTGCCGACCACGATCTGGCCGCCGGCCTTCAGCTGGTCGATCTGGCCCTCGTACGCCTTGCCACCGTAGATCGAGACGATGTTCGTCGGGCGGTTCGCGGTCGCGAGCTCGAGGTCTTCGGTCACCTGCACGCACAGCTCGCGGGTCGGCACGACCACGAGGGCCTGCACGCCCGGATCGGGCGCGTCGCCCAGGCGCTGGATGAGGGGGAGGCCGAAGCCGAAGGTCTTGCCCGTGCCGGTCTTCGCCTGGCCGATGATGTCCTGGCCGGAGAGGGCGAGCGGGATGGTCTGTTCCTGGATGGGGAAGGGCTCGGTGATGCCCTTCGCCGAGAGGGCGTCGACCATGTCCTGGGCGATGCCGAGATCGGAGAATGTCGTCAAGGGAGAATGCCTGTCGTCGAATGAAGAAGGTGCGCCCTGTTCGTCGGCAGGCGCACTGGCCGTCGATCCGTTGCCGACGGCTCCGCAGACGAGTGTACCGTCCGGCCCGTCGCAACCCCTGATCGGGCGGCACTAGGCTGGTCGGGTGGTTTCCTGGTCGGCCCGTCGAGGCGCACGCGGTGAGGTGCCCGGGCAACGTCCCCGGGTCGAGCCGACGAACCTCACGAGGGTCGACTTCACCGAGCTGACGCCCGACGTGCTGCCGTTCCTGGGGCAGGCCGCGTACATCCAGCTCGAGTTCTTCGAGAACCTCTCGCGTGCCGTCGCCACCGCGCCGAACCTCGCGGTGAAGGAGGGCCTCAGCGCCTCCGCCGGCGTGGCGCTGCGCAAGCACCACGGCCTGATCGAGGAGATCCGCGAGCACGACGCCGAGCCGGAGGACGTCATGGCGCCGTTCGCCCCCGCGCTCGACGTGTACCGCACCGCGATCGCCGGCGCCGACTGGTGGGAGCTGCTGCTCGGCACGTATGTCAGCGCGGGCATGCTCGACGACTACTTCATCCGGCTCGCCGACGGCCTGCCGTCGCCGGTGCGCGGGCGCGTGGTGCGCCTGCTCGGCGAGGTCGGCGCGTCGCCGGTGCTCGTGCGCGAGCTGAGCGAGGGCATCGCGACGGTGCCGGGCCTCGCCGACCGGCTCGCCCTGTGGGGCCGCCGCATCGTGGGCGACACTCTGCTCGTCGCGCGCTCGGCGATCCGCGAGGGCACGGGCTCGGGCCCCGAGGTCGAGCCCATGTTCACCGAGCTCATCGCGGCGCACACCCGCCGCATGGACGGGCTCGGCCTCACCGCCTGAGCGGTGCCGGTCGCGTGGCGCACCGGCTCGGGGGCATCCGCACGCCCCTGCGGTTCAGGGTGCGGATGCCGCCTCAGGCGACCTGCGCACCGGGGCGCTGCAGGCGCTCCGCGAGCTCGGCGTCGGCGGCCTCGCGGCGACGGCCGATCAGCACGTCGGCGCCGGCCGCGGCCAGGCCGGAGCAGACGAGCGCGATCAGCCAGATCCAGCCGCCGTCCCACGGCATGCCGAGCCAGGTGAGCGCGACCCAGGTCACCGCCGCGGCGGCGGTGCCGATCGCGGGGATCAGCACCGAGCCGTGCAGGTGGCGGCGGGGCAGCGAGTAACGCGCGGCGAGGCCGAGGATGGCGCCGCCGAGCGAGATGAAGAGGAGCTCCATCAGGCGACGAAGCCGACGCGGCGAGACTGGTCGGAGCCGATCTCGACGTACGCGAGCGACGCGGTCGGCACGAGGTACACCGAGCCCTTCGCGTCGACGAGGCGGAGGTGGCCCGAGGCGCTCGCGAGGGCATCGGCGACGGCCTTCTCGACGTCCTTCGCCGACTGGTCGGACTCGAATCCGATCTCGCGCGGGGAGTTCTGGATGCCGATGCGAATGTCCACTGTGGGCCCTTCCGAGTGTGCGACGTGACCCGCTCAGACTACGACACCGCCGACCCGCCCCCGGGCTCGCGTTCACTGTCGGCGCAACGGGTTACCGTGAGGCGCGTGGAGCACGCAGACCTCACCCGCACCCCGACCGCACCGGGGGCGCCGTCGCGCGCGGGCGGCGCCGCGACCGACGTCGACGGGCTGCTCCTCGACCCCGCGCAGCGACGCGTCGTCGAACTGGCGGAGGGGCGCTCGGCCGCCGTGCTCGGCGCGCCGGGCACGGGCAAGACCACGCTCGCGGTCGAGGTGGTCGCCGACCGCGTGCTCGGCCGCGCGTACGCGCCCGAGCACGTCCTGGTGCTCGTCTCGAGCCGCCGCGCGGCGACCGCGCTGCGCGACCGCATCGCGTTGCGCCTCGGCGTGCCGACGAACGGGCCGCTCGCGCGCACGGCGAACTCGGTCGCCTTCCAGGTCGTGCGCGGCGCGCTCGCCGACGCCGACCCGACGCTGCTGACCGGCGGCGAGCACGACCGCATCATCGCCGAGCTCATCGACGGTTCGATCGAGGACGCCACCGGGCCCGCGTGGCCCGAGTCGCTCGGCCCCGAGGTGCGGCGTCTCCGCGGCTTCCGCACCGAGCTGCGCGACCTGTTGATGCGCGCGACCGAGCACGGCATCGCCCCCGACGACCTGCGCCGGCTGGGCGCGAGCGCCGGCGTGCCCGCGTGGGCGGCGGCGGCCGACTTCGCCGAGGAGTACGCCGAGGTGAAGGACCAGTTCCGCGACGCGCGATTCGACGCGGCCGAGCTGCTCGCGTTCGGTGCCGCGGTCGTGGGCGAGAGCGTGCGCGAGCCCGAGGCGCTCGCGGCGCTGGGGTCGCTCGCCGAGGCGCGCTGCATCGTCGTCGACGACGCGCAGGATGCCACGGAGGGCACGATCGCCCTGCTGCGCGCGTTCGTGCGGCGCGGTGCATCCGTCGTCGCCCTCGGCGACCCCGACGTGGCCGCGAACGCGTTCCGCGGCGGGCGCGCCGACCTGCTCGGCGGATTGGGTCCGGCGCTCGGCGTGGCCGACGTCGAGCAGGTCGTGCTCGGGCACGTGCGGCGCGGGCGGCCGGCGATCCACGAGGTCGTGCGCGCGGCGACGAGCCGCATCGGCACCGCGCTCGGCGGG
>ENA-ORCW01000224-ORCW01000224.1-marine-metagenome-genome-assembly--contig:-NODE-224-length-54582-cov-4.193487_pt1 | contig 54582 bp, 36 predicted proteins | sample MGYA00237784_ERZ508517 | MGnify/ENA primary metagenome ERZ508517 (study PRJEB26187, sample SAMN06268979) | marine metagenome | isolation source: Tt ae E1 feedstock associated aerobic enrichment on...
ACCGATGGCTGTGACCTCCTGCGGCTGCGCCGCGCCGGTCTGAAGACCGGCGTCACCCCTGCAACCTCGAGCCTTTCAGGCCACGTCCATGTCTGTTTCCATAGGGGCTTTAAGAGAATTCGCAAGAAGATCCATCATGGAGCAGGTCGCGTGCGTAGAGGCCTGGTGAACGAATCAGTCGTTCCCGAATGACACCACTGGCCACGGACGTGTTGTTCGCAGGCGACCCTCCGGCGACGCGATATTCGTCCTCGACAGATACCGCGCTCGACGTGTTGCTGTGATCATCATTTTTCTGAGAGACGCGATATCCTTCCTGACGCGCCGTGACAGCGGAGTTGAGATTCGCCCTGACCTCAGGTCTGAATCGCGTTCGGCCTGCGGCCTCACTCCGGCAGCAGCACACGGAATCCCCTGTTCAACTCTCATATCGACTGGTACAGGTTTCGGGGGCAGGGCAGTTCCTTCTGACCATGCACTCGCTGGCGAGTCGTGCTGGTAACCTCACTCCGCACCGATCCACTCCCGGAAGGCGCTCTCGTCCACGTTCCTTCCGCTGATCACCAGCACCACGTCCCCCTCGCCCTCAAGTGACACCTTGCCTGTCAGTGCTGCCGCGACGGCAATCGCCCCCGAAGGCTCTGTCCGCAGACCGTGTGTCTCGTACAGCCAACGCATGGCCCGGCAGGTCTCCTCGTCCGGGACGCTGCATGCAGTGGAGACGTGCTTCTGGAGGATCGGCCAGTTGTACTCCCCGACGTCGTACGAGAGCAGCCCGTCGCAGATGCTTGTCGGGTGATCCAGCCGCACACGTTCGCCCGCGGCGAGGGAGCGGTTGAAGTCGTCGGCACCGGCCGGTTCGACGCCGATGATGGCCGCGTCGGGGTAACCGTCGGCAATCGCCAGGGCCAGTCCGGCCATCAGTCCGCCGCCGCTGACCGGGCAGAGGAAATGTGAAAGCGTGCGGTGCTGTCTGCGCAGTTCGTCGACAATCTCCAGACCGCCCACTCCATTGCCGGCGATGACGTGCGGATCGTCATAGGGAGAGGCCTGGATTGCCTGTTCTTCCTCGGCGATCTGGCGGGTGAGCCGGTCCCGCTCGCCGGTCTGGTGGTCGGTGGCGATGTTGTAGGTGCGAACTTCGGCGCCGAACGATCTGGTGAGATTAAACTTGACCTTGGGGGCGGTATCGGGCATGACGACAATGACTCGTTTGCCATAGCGCGCGCCGGCAAACGAGATTCCGGAGGCGAAATTGCCCGACGAATGGGCCGCCACCGGCCGGTCACCGATCCGTTCGAGATTCGCTGCCATCCAGTTCAGGGCCCCCATCAGCTTGAAGGAACCGACTGGCGTCCAGCCGTAATCCTTCAGCCAGACACGTCTTCCGCGGGCCAGACCGAGTTCCTGTTCGAGCCGCCAGGAGCGGATGAGCGGAGCCGGAGAGATATGCTGGTGAATGATCGGGGCCGCGGTGCGAACCTCGGCGATCGTCGCGGTTTCACTCGACATCGACAGATTCTCCCCGTGAGAGTCGTTCTTCATATGAAGGAAATGTTTCGGTGCTGCAGGTTGCGCGGACCCCGGTCCGTGTGTCGGCAGCAGAAATCGGGCGGACGCATCAGCGAACGCTGTTGACACTCAGTGTATCATGGGCGAGACTGGATTTCATGACGAGCGCGACGAGGAAATCAACGACCGCGAAGCCGAATGGCGGCAACGACTCCCGCTCCTACAGCGTCCCCGCCGTCGACAAGGCGATGGATGTGCTGGAGCTGCTCGCTGATGCGCCACGCGGAATGAGCCTGACCGGCATCGCCGATGCCCTGGGACGGACCAAGCAGGAACTGTTTCGTGTACTGGTCTGCCTGCACGAACGGGGCTACCTCGTTCGTGACGAAGGGCAATTCTATCATCTGTCGACCAAACTGTTTGAGATTGGTTCGCGGCATCCCTCGACGCAGACGCTCGTTGCCCGGGCCATTCCCCACATGGAACAGCTGACGGGGCGGCTGGGTGAGTCCTGTCACCTGACGATGGTCGTCCAGAAGCGGATGCTGGTGGTCGCCCGGATCGAAGCGGACTCGGATGTGGTGCTGACTGTTCGTGTCGGCGCCAGCTTTCCGTTGCACACACGCACGAGCGGTCTGGTCGGGCTGGCCTGGTTGCCCGAACACCGCCGAATGGAATACTGGAAACAGTCTGACGAAACGGATGAGGCCGTTGCCGCCCTCGAAGAGCGGCTGGCCGCGATTCGTGAGCTCGGATACGCGGTTGCGGAGAGTGCCACGGTGATCGGGGCGCGCGACTGCGCGACGCCGATCCTGGGGAGCGGAGCGAGCCTGCTTGGTGTGCTGTGCGTTTCATACGTGCAGCGGGTCGGTGACCCGGCCGAGCGTCCTGACATTGTCCAGGCCGTGGTGGAGAGTGCCCGCGCCATCTCGGCTGAGTACGGCCCGGTCCCTGATGGGGACGGTGCCGATCTGGTGCTTGATGACTGAGGAGTTGGAGATGCCCGGCGGACGATCTGTCGCTCGAGTGCAGGCAGGGCCTGCGTCTGCCGTCTCCCGATGCGGAGCGACGCAACCTGTAGCGATCCTGCTGCTGGCGGGGCTGTGGCTGATGTCGGCAACGCCGGTTGCGACCGCCGCGGACGAGGCTGCCGATCCTGCTGCGATCGAGTTCTTCGAGAAGCGGGTCCGCCCCATCCTTGTCCAGCACTGTTATGAGTGCCATTCGACCGAAGACGTCAACGGCGGTTTGCTGCTCGATTCGCGCGATGGCGTGCGGAACGGGGGCGACACCGGTCCGGTGCTCATTCCGGGCAAGCCGGACGAGAGTCTGCTGATCGAGGCGGTCCGCTATCAGAACCGTGACCTGCAGATGCCCCCCCAGAACCGTCTCTCCGACGAGGAGATTGCGGCACTGGAGAAGTGGGTCGAAATGGGGGCTCCCGATCCGCGTGAGGCGGTCGCGGGCACGGCGGCTCCCGGTCCGACCGGTATGAGCATCGAAGACGGCCGGGAATTCTGGTCGTTTCGTCCGGTTGCCGATCCTCAAGTGCCGGACGTGTCCGCGAAGGACTGGGTTCGCACGCCGATTGATGCGTTTCTGCTGGCCCGCCTGGAAGAGCAGGGGCTCGAGCCGGCTCCGCCGGCGGACAAGCGGACGCTGATTCGCCGGGTGACATTCGATCTGACCGGCCTGCCTCCCACGCCGGAAGAGGTTCAGGCATTCCTGGCCGACGACTCGCCCGAAGCGTTCGACAAAGTGGTCGAGCGGCTGCTGCAGTCGCCGCACTACGGGGTCCGCTGGGGCCGTCACTGGCTCGACGTGGCCCGCTATGCCGACTCGAACGGACTGGATGAGAACCTGGCGTTCGGCAACGCATGGCGGTATCGCGACTACGTGGTCAACGCCTTCAACAGCGACAAGCCGTTCGATCAGTTCCTCATGGAGCAGATTGCCGGCGATCTGCTGCCGGACGCCAACCGCGAAACGAAGACCGCCACCGGGTTTCTCGTTCTGGGGGCCAAAGTGCTGGCCGAGCCGGATCGCGAGAAGCTCGCGATGGACACCATCGACGAGCAGCTGGACACGACCGGCAAGGCATTCATGGGAATGACGCTCGGCTGCGTGCGGTGCCACGACCACAAGTTCGATCCGCTCAAGCAGACGGACTACTACGCTCTGGCGGCGATCTTCAAGGGAACGAAGACGTTCGGCGACACGAACACCGGTGCCATCAAGCACTGGCACGAATACTCCTTCGCCACCGACGAAGACCGCGAAAAGCTCAAGGAAGCCGATGCCAGAATCGCCGAGCTGAAACGGGCCGCCTCGAGCTTCAAGAACAAGGCGATGGGCGCGCTGCGGACCGAAGCACGGGCGAAGGTGACCGAGTATCTGGTCGCGGCGGCCGGCTTTGACACCAGCATGCCGCTCACGCAGGTCGAGGCGATTGCCGAACCGCTCGGTCTGCACCCGCGGATTCTGCACCATTGCCGGCTGCACCTGGATTATCACCGCGACGCACCGCTGTTCCAGCCGTGGCACGAAATGGCGCAGGCGGGTGACGTAGAGGGAATCGAGAAGCACTACCGGGCACTCTTTGATGAGGTGAATGCGGCGTGGGCCGCGGCCCGCAAGGAGAATCCCTCGGTCAAGGCCCTGGAGGACGAGCGTCGCGAAGTGGCCCGGCTGGCGCTCAACGATGCGACCGGACTGCTCAATGTTCCGCCCAAGCCGGAGTTCGCCTTCGACGAAGAGACCCTCGCCGAATACAACCGCCTGATGGAAGAGGCCCGCCTCTACGAGAGCAGTGCTCCCGATGAGCCGGCCGCGATGGGTGTGGCGGATGGCGAAGTGGTCACGAGTCTGCCGATTCACATCCGGGGCAGTCACCTGAATCTGGGGGAACCGGTCGCTCGCGAGTTCCCGGAAGTCATGCGGGTTTCCAGCGTGCGGCCGATCCTTCCCCGGGGAAGCAGCGGTCGACTCGAGCTGGCCCGCTGGATGGCGAGCACGCAACATCCCCTCACCGCACGCGTTTATGTCAACCGGATCTGGCGGTGGCACTTCGGGACCGGCATCGTTGCCACGACAGACAACTTCGGCGCGCTGGGAGACCGGCCGTCGCATCCGGAACTGCTTGACTGGCTGGCCCGGAACTTCATGGAGTCCGGCTGGTCGACCAAGGAGCTGCATCGGCTGATTCTCTCCTCGAGTGCCTATCAGATGGCATCGGGACACCCGGATGAGGCCGCCCTGGCGGAGACCGACCCCGAGAACCGTCTGCTGGCGAAGTTTCCCATGCAGCGGCTCGAAGCCGAGCAGATCCGCGACGCGATCCTCGCGGTCTCCGGCCGGCTCGACGATTCGCTCGGTGGCAAGACCGTGCCGCTGCGAAACCGGCAGTTCGTCTTCAACCACACGTCTGTGGATCACACGAAGTACGACAGTCTGCGACGGGCGATCTATCTGCCGGTGATTCGCAACAACCTGTACACGCTGTTCGAGCAGTTCGACTTTCCTGATCCGACGATGCCGACCGGCAGTCGGAACACGACGACAGTCGCTCCGCAGGCGTTGCTGCTGCTGAACTCGGACCTGATGATCGATTCGGCCGATGCGATGGCCGGGCGGGTGCTCGAGTCGACCGCTGCGGACGAAGGTCGCGTGCAGTACGCCTACGAACTTGCACTGGGACGGACGCCGACGCCGTCCGAGATGGAGCGGGCACTGGGATTTGTTTCAGGGCTGACATCGCAGTCGCTGACTGATGCGGCGACTGTTGATCCGGCCGCCGAGCGAAAGGCCTGGGCGCTCCTCTGCCAGAGCCTGTTTGCCAGCAACGAGTTTGTCTACGTCCGGTGACGGCGGGCGGTGCCTGGTTCGCCACCCCGATGGCGCATCGCCAACGCCGAGATTCGATGACGGAGAGTACGACGTGTCAATTTCCCGCAAACCGACCGACCCCGCGCTGTCGAGCCTGCATGCCCTGCAGACCCGCCGGCAACTGCTGAAGACGTCGGCTGTCGGCTTCGGACATCTGGCGTTGCAGGCGCTGCTCGGGCAGGAATCGTCCGCAGCGTCGACGAATCCCCTCGTGCCGCAGCAGCCCCATCACCCGCCTCGGGCTCGTCGGATCGTCTTCCTCTTCATGAAAGGGGGGCCGTCGCACGTCGACACGTTTGATCCCAAGCCGATGCTCGACCGGGATCACGGCAAGCCGCTTCCGTTCGACCTGCCCCGCGTGACGTTCGCCAAACAGGGAAACCTGCTGAAGTCCCCCTGGAAGTTCCATCAATATGGTGAAAGCGGGCTGCCGGTCAGCGAGCTGTTTCCTCACGTTGCCCGGCACATTGATGATCTGTGTATTCTGCGGTCGGTGTACGGCACGAATCCCGCTCATGGTGGGGCACTGCTGAAGCTGCACACCGGCAGCGATCAGTTCGTCCGTCCCAGCATGGGCTCCTGGGTGACGTACGGACTGGGGACCGAGAACGAAAACCTCCCGGGGTTCATCACCATCTGTCCCACGCTGGCACATGGTGGCGTGAACAACTGGGGGGCCGCATTCCTCCCCTCGTACTGCCAGGGGACGCCGATCGGCAACGCCAGCCTCGCGGCTGCTCAGGCGAAGGTGAAGCACATCCGCAACTCGCGGATCGATCCCGCGCTGCAGCGGCGGCAACTCGACCTGATTGCCGCGATGAATCGCGACCATCTCGAGAGTGTCGGCACCAGTCAGGCCCTCGAAGGGCGGCTGAATTCGTTCGAGCTGGCCTACCGCATGCAGTCGTCGATGCCGGAGATTCAGGATCTCTCCAGCGAAAGTGAAGCAACGCAGCAGCTGTACGGGATCGATGATCCGGTGACGGAAGACTTCGGGCGACAATGCCTGATGGCCCGGCGATTCCTGGAGGAAGGGGTCCGCTTCGTGCAGGTCACGCACAGTGACAGCGAAGTGCAGTGGGACCAGCACAGTAACCTCTATCAGGGCCACACCAAAAACGCCGCCGAGGTCGACAAGCCGATCGCCGGCTTCCTGACCGACCTGAAGGCCCGCGGCCTGCTCGACGACACACTCGTGCTGTGGGGCGGCGAATTCGGGCGGACGCCGACCGCGCAGGGCTCGAATGGTCGCGACCACAATCCGCACGGCTTCACGATGTGGATGGCGGGTGGCGGCGTGAAGGGGGGCTATGCCTACGGGGCGACCGACGAATACGGCTACTACGCTGCCGAGAACAAGATGCACGTCCACGATCTGCATGCGACGATGCTGCATCTGCTCGGGCTGGATCACGAGCGGCTGACGTTCCGGTACGCGGGACGGGACTTCCGTCTGACCGACGTTGCCGGCCGGGTCGCAACGGACATCTTTGCGTAGGGCGCCGCTCGGATGTGGTGTGACATCTCGTCGGCCGCTCGCCTGAGACCACTTGTCACGCTGGTCGTGTGCCACGGCCTCTGGCCGTGCCCCCGTTGGCTGGGGGCGCACCGACCGCGCGTCACATGCAACCAACGTGCGAATGGTGCGTCGCCTCCGGCGACGGCACCCTACGGCTGGGACTGTTTCCAGCCTGATCCGATGTGGTGTGACATCTCGTCGGCCGCTCGCCTGAGACCACCTGTCACGCTGGTCGTGTGCCACGGCCTCTGGCCGTGCCCCCGTTGGTTGGGGGCGTGGTTGACGGGGGGGCCTTGACGATCGACGCGGGTATCTCCGCCGAACGGTTGCGGCCCACCGGACGCGGCCGGTGGGCTTTGCTCACCTCTCAAGACTCACCGCTCACCGCTCCAGCGCGTACACGTTCACGCCGGCGGTGGTATCCACGTACAACGGCTGCCAGGTCTTGAGCCGGTCGCGTGCCTCTCTCGGAATGCCGTCCATCCGGATCACCAGGTAGTCGACGCCCAGTTCCCGCAGCCGCGTCAGCGTTGCATCGTCCGGGAAGCCTGGCATCAGCTTGCGCATCGACATGTAGTGCTCGGGAAAGAAACCCGAATAGCCGTTCACCATCCGTCGACGATGCCTCAGACCCAGATACATCCAGGCGGTCGTCTCCTCGAAGTCTTCGACCGCGTTCCCGATGGCGATCGGCACGCACGCGAGAACGGTGTCGCGGGGTGTTTCGCGTCGGATCCATTCGATCCAGCCGGCGTGCGTCTGTTCTGACGGGACGGTGTGCCACCGGTTGGTTGTCGGCCAGGTCTCGACAATCGGGAGCAGCATCAGCAGCAGCACGACCGATTTCCAGAATCGTCCGGTGTACCGCCGCCACAACCACGAGAGGCCGCCGGCCGCCAGAAAGACCAGAATCAGCTGCACAAAGATCGCCAGACGGAACGGACTGCGGATCTGGGCCAGACCCGGATACCAGTCGCGCATCGAGACGAACGGCGAGAACCCGGCAACTTCCAGCCGCGGACCGAGCGAGCCGGCAAACGCAATCAGGCCCGCCACCAGGCAGAACAGCGTCCACTTCCGCAGTCGAGCTGCGCACAGACCAATCACCAGGCCAACCAGTCCCCACACCAGCAGGATCGTGCCGCTGCCGGCCGGCCAGAGTTCCCGACCCGCAACCGGAGCCAGTCGCAGGTGACGCGCAATGCGAAAGTGATCGTCGGCGGGATGCAGGTAGTCGGTCGGCACCAGTGAGAGAGACTTCACCAGTTCCAGGCCGCGCGGGTGCGACCAGGGGAGCAGCCAGATGACCTGGCCCCGCAGGATCGGCGAGACGAGGAGGCCAGCTGCTACGCCGGCGACGATTAACTTCATCGTCAGCAGCATTGCGGAACGGGCGATGCCGTCGGCGGGACGCAACTGCCGCTGCGCGAAGAATGCGTCCACGATCAGCAACAGACCGGCCGGGGCGAGCAGCGTCAGAAACAGACCGTAGTAGTTGCAGGCGGCGTACGTGCAGGCGGTCGCAGTGCCGAGCAGTACCGCGGCGAACCAGGTGGGGCGGTGTGAGAACCGTACCATCATCCAGAGGACGGCAATCGGTCCCCACAGGCTGCAGAGCTGCAGGACCCCCAGTTGCCAGTGGACGAAGGGGAGGGTGAGTGTCGCAACACCCCCGAAGAGGGCCGCGACCGGATGCAGGCCGACGTCAACCAGCAGCCGGCGGGCGAACATCGCGTTGAGCGCAAGCAAAAGCAGCAGATAGACGTTGTAGGCCAGAGCGTACGTGCCGGCCCAGGCAATCGGAGCGACGATCAACGTGGTCGGTTGGGCTTCCGAAAGGGCGAAGGCACCGGGCTGGGGGTGGAAGATCGGGGCCTGCCAGTAATCGGGCAGTCCGTCGGCGAGCTGCTGCGCGTTCCAGCCGATCGTCCACAGGTTGAACAGGGGAACCGTTGCGACCGCCTCGGTACCGATCGGAAGCTGCTGATGATACTCCCGGCCGTTGCCGAGCACTGCAACGGCCGCGAAGAGCATCCAGGCGGTCAGTTCGAGCAGCGCAAGGCCGGTGCGGCGGAGCAGGCCTCCGCGGCGGGTGTCGGTGTTCTTCGGGGCGAGTGTCACGGAGAAGCGAGCGATTGAGTCGGGATCGGTTGCAACGTCTTGGTCGAAAGCTGCGAGGTCAGAACCCGGCACGGGAACCCGGCTGGATTCCGGAAGCGGCTGCCGGCCCCACTGCGCTTCGATCGTGACACGCCGTGGATCGCGATTCCAGTCAACGGGCGGATGGTCTCCCGGCAAATCGGCGTCTCAGGTCACGTCATCGATGCCATCCGCTTTCAGCAACCGAGAGAATTACATTCCCGATTCAATGCGGGCGGACCGGTACGGTCATCCGCAGCTGCAAGCGTGACATTGGAGTCTCTTTATGCGACTTAACGTGCTGGTTTCATAACGGCTTGCAACGGTATGGAGCGCGGGTGGGGGCGTCCGGAAACGCATTGTCACAGGGCGATGCGGTGTGCTGCTACCCCATGAAAGCAATACGTGATCGAGCACATTTCGAGAATTCTCCAGAGTTGGCGCTTGAATCGAATGTGGAAGTGTCTTTAATCAATCCCTGCGTCGGGAAGTGGAGTTGCAATTCTGCGACTTTCTTCGCCGGCGGCGGGCTCTGCTCTCGGCTGACCGGCCGAATGATTCTCCTGCAGCACTCAGCGCTGCGTGCCGGTCACCGTCTGCGCAGCTCCCGCATCTCGATTTTCCCTCACCTCCAAATCGCCTTACGTTGCGTCATGGTCATGGCGCGCGGAGTTTTGATGTTTCTCCTTTCACATCCTTCTGGAGGCAGGTGACATGATGCAACATGTGCTGAAGCGTCGCGGCTTTACGTTAATCGAACTGCTGGTGGTGATCGCGATTATCGCGATCCTTATCGCGTTGCTGCTGCCTGCCGTGCAGCAGGCGCGCGAGGCGGCCCGCCGGACCCAGTGCAAGAATAACCTGAAGCAGCTGGGACTCGCGATCCATAACTACCACGACGTGTATGGGCTGGTGCCGATGGCGTCGGGGAACAACGGGGGCCCGGGCGGACGCCGGCACAGCGGTTTCGTCGGCATGCTGCCGTACATCGATCAGGGACCGCTGTTCAACCTGATTGCCGGCGGTGGAACGGCTGCATCGGTCAACGGGACGACCGACTACAACGGCTTTGATTTCGTGCCGTGGGACAACAACCACCGTGCTGTCCGGACGCGGATTCCGATGCTGCTCTGCCCCTCGGATGCGGATACCACCGAGCAGAATCCGCGAGAAAAGTGTAACTACATGTTCTCGCGTGGTGACACGGCGTGGGATCACAACCCGGCGTGGAACGGCAACGGTGGTCGCGGCCTGCGCGGCATGTTTGTTGGAGGAGGCGGCAACGCGGGGGTGCGGCGGTTCCGGGATGTCACAGATGGTTTGAGTAACACGATCGCGATGGGAGAGCGGATCAAGTCCAAACCGGGCGCCAACACGATCAAGACCGGGGCAATCTCGCGTAACCTCGAACAGTCCGCCTATCGCGCCAACGCTGCGGTCTGCCTGGGCGAGATCGATGCGAACGGGCAGTACTCCGGCAACATCGGTCGCTGGGCCGGAACCCGCTGGATGGATGGGGCCCCCGCCTTCACCGGCATGACGACGATTCTTGGTCCCAACAAGCCGAGCTGCATCGACAACAACGGGTCGGACTGGTACGACGGCATCTATGACCCGAGTAGCCACCATACCGGCGGTGTCCATACGCTGATGGGAGACGGCGCCGTCCGCTTCATCAGCGAGAACATCGATGCGGGGAATGCGGCTTCCGGATCGCCAACCTCCGGGCCGAGTCCGTTCGGGACCTGGGGAGCGCTCGGTTCGATCAACGGGGAAGAGCCGGTCGGCGAGTTCTGACCGCCACCTGCCACACCAGTTCAGTCGCCTGCCCGGCTGTTGACGGGCCGGCGGCGATCTGTGGGATTGACGGCAAGGTCCGCGTGCGCGTGGGCCTTGCCCGTCTCGCGTTGCGTATCCACTCTCTTTCCCCCCTTACTATGAGTATTCACGATGACGATGTGGCATGCGGGCAGGACGGGCCTGAGCGGGCTGGTCCTGTTGGTGGCGACGGTGGCCGCGGGGTGTACCGGCGGTTCGAGTGAAGGGCGGGTCAACGTCTACCCCGTTTCCGGTAAGGTCACGATGGGAGGCGGCCCGCTGGTGAACGCGACCGTTGCGTTCGCTCCCCGCGAAGGTCAGCCGACTGCCGTCGGACGCACCGATGTGAACGGCGAATATCATCTCTCGACATACGGTGGCGATGATGGCGCTGCGGCTGGTTCGTATTCCGTGGTGGTCACCAAGCCACTGGGGGGCGGCGGGACGTCTGCGGCGGCAGAGGCCCATGGCACAGACCCGACCGCGAACTACGACGTTGGTGGCGGACACGGTGCTGGGGGCGGCGCAGGCTTGGCGGGAGCCGTTCCAGAGCGGTATTCAAACTCCAATGAGACGCCCCTGTCCGCCGAAGTGAAGTCCGGCGACGAGAACCGGTTCGACTTCGACATCGAACTATGACCCTTCCGGCAGTTGCTGCCGAATCGAGCCGCCAGGGCTGCCTGGCGGCGATGCGCGCTGCGCAGTCGGGTTGAATCGTTAACGACATTTGAGATACTTGCGGGTATCTCTCCACGGTCCGGGACCGGCTGCGATTGCGTGCGCATCCGGAGGCGGATGGTGCGCGCCGGATGACGCCGATTGCAGCGTCTTCTGCTTCGCAAACAGCACGCGTCGTTCTGCCCGTGCGGTACGAACGCGTCGTCCATCTCCGCGGTCGACCGGGAATTCTGAAGTATGTATGCGTCTGTTGACGCAATTTCTGGAAGGAGTGTATCTGGAGTTCGTGTGTGTTTGAGGTACGTTGCATGAGTCGAGGTTTGATGAAGTATCGTCGCGGTTTTACGTTGATTGAGCTGCTGGTGGTGATCGCCATCATCGCGATTCTCATTGCCCTGCTGCTGCCCGCCGTGCAGCAGGCTCGCGAAGCGGCTCGCCGGGCCCAGTGCAAGAACAATCTCAAGCAGCTGGGGCTGGCCATTCACAACTATCATGATGTGTACGGATTGGTTCCGATGGGATCGGGACTGGATGCCGGTCCCGGCGGTCGCCGGCACAGCGGTTTCGTCGGCATGCTGCCGTATATCGATCAGGGACCGCTGTTCGACCTGATTGCCGGCGGCGGAACGGCTGCGTCGGTTGATGGCATGACCGACTACAACGGCTTTGATTTTGTGCCGTGGGACAACAACCACCGTGCGGTCCGGACCCGCATCCCGTTGCTGCTCTGCCCGTCGGATGCCGACACCACCGTCGAGAACCCCAGGGAGAAGTGCAACTACATGTTCTCGCGTGGTGATACGGCGTGGGATCACTGTCCGAGCTGGAACGGCAGCGGCGGTCGCGGTCTGCGCGGCATGTTCGTGGGGGGCACGGGGAGTTCCGGCGTGCGCCGGTTCCGCGATGTGACCGACGGACTGAGCAACACGATTGCCATGGGGGAGCGCATCAAGGCCAAGCCGGGCGGCAACACGGTCCAGACCGGCGCGACCTCCCGCAACCTCACCCAGGCGACGTACCGTACGAACGCCGCGGCCTGCCTGGGCGAGCTGGATGCGAACGGACGGTACTCCGGCAGCATCGGTCGCTGGGGCGGAACCCGCTGGCTGGATGGGGCACCCGCCTTCACCGGAATGACCACCGTGCTTGGCCCCAACAAGGCAAGCTGCACGGACAGTGGCGGCGGTGACCAGCGGGACGGGCTGTTCGAGCCGAGCAGTCACCATACGGGGGGTGTCCACACGCTGATGGGGGACGGAGCCGTTCGCTTCATCAGCGAGAACATCGACACGGGCAATGCCGCTTCCGGTTCGCCGTCGAGTGGGCCGACCCCGTTCGGAACCTGGGGAGCGCTCGGGTCGGTGAACGGCCAGGAGCCACTCGGCGAGTTCTGAGTTGAGAGTGTCGCCTGCCGGCTGTCGGGGCGGCAGAAACGTCTGGACGCTGGATGAACGGGCAAGGGCTGCGGAACCGCGGCCCTTGCTTCGTTTCTCCGCGGAGAAGGAAGTGCGTTCTTTCCTGGTGCGAGCCTTCAACATGGATCTACGACGAGCGAAGTTTCTGGTGCTGGCAGCACTGCTGCTGCCGGTTGTAACAGGTTGCAGCGGCGGGACTTCCGAGGGACGGGTGAGGGTCTACCCGGTTTCGGGCAAGGTGACGATGGGGGGCGGTCCGCTGGTGAACGCGACGGTTGCGTTTGCCCCCCACGATGGACAGCCGACTGCCGTCGGTCGGACCGATGTGAACGGCGAATATCATCTCTCAACATACGGCGGCGATGATGGCGCTGCGGCCGGGTCGTACTCGGTTGTGATCACCAAGCCGCTTGGTGGTGGCGGTGGCGGTGGTGCCGCGGCGGAAGCCCATGGAACGGATCCGACGGCAAGCTACGATGTGGGGGGCGGACACGGCGCCGGTGGTGGCGCCTCGACTGCCGGAGCTGTCCCCGAGAGGTATTCCAATTCCAACGAAACGCCGTTGTCGGCGACGGTGACGGCCGACGGCGAGAACCGGTTTGATTTTGAAATCGAACTGTGACCATCCGGCTGACCGGCGGCGGTAGAGCATGACCAGTCGATCAAACTCCCGCGGCAGATTTCACGTTGTGCTGTTTGCGGGGGGGCTCCTCGCTGCCGGCCTGGTCGGGTTCGCGTTCTGGCCGTCGGATCACGGGCCGGAACCGGTCGCTGCCGAAGACCTGCTGGCGGAGGCGGAGTCGGCGCTGCGAAGCGGCGAGTATGCCCGCGTCCTCCAGTTATCCCGCGCGATCCCGCCTGACAGCGACGGGTGGGATCCCGCCCGCATGCTGGCCGGAGAGGCCGCCACCCGCTCCGGTCAGCTTCAGCGGGCTCTGGACGAATACGGAGCTCTTGCAGAGCGACGCCCCGGTACCGGTCAGGCCGCCGAGGCACTCTTCTACTGCGGCGAAGTCCAGCGCCAGCTGGGACGGTTGTCCCGCGCGGTCGAATCGTATCGCCAGGCACTCGCGTCGGTGCCGGGTAACGTCGCCATTCATGAGCGGCTGGCATTTCTGCTGAGTACCGTCGGCGACCGCTGGGGCGCGTTTCCGCACTATCTGGTTCTCACTCGCAGCGGCTCGGCGACGTACGTCGAGCTGGCTCTGTTTGCCGACCTCGAACGCCCGGTCGAGCAGCGACCGTTCCTCGAAGAGTGTGCCGCTAAAGCTCCCGATGACGTGCTGGTTCGGCAGGGGCTCGCCGCCCACACGCTGTGGGAAGGAAAAGCCGACGAGGCGGAACGTCTGCTCCGCGAGTTGATCGGCGACGCACCCGATCTGCCGGCCGCCCAGGCGATGCTGGGCGAACTGCTTGTAAAGGGAGATGAGGAAGCGTTCGTGGAATGGCACGAGACGCTGCCCGATTCGGTCACCGACTATCCCGACATCTGGTACGTGCGTGGCCTCTGGTTGCGACGGCAGGGAGACTTTGCCGGTGCGGCACACTCTCTTCTTCGGACGCTGGACGGTGCGCCGACGCATCGTCGTGCGATCGTTCAGCTCGGGCAGGTCCTCACCGCAATGGGGGAGCCGGACGCGGAGAATGTCGCGGCCCACGCGAACCAATTCGTTCAGCTGACGCAGGCGATCGACGACGTGCTGCGGACTGAGGGACGTCAGCCGGAGCCGATGCAGACGGTCACCAGCCTGCTTGTCAGAACCGGCCGCGTTCTCGAAGCGTGCGCCTGGGGGGTCGTGGCTCGCGAGCAGTTTCCCGCCGCCAGCTGGCCCGGCGAGCTGCTGGCCCGCTGGTCGCCTCTCCTGTCGGACGACATCCCTGTTGTGGTCGATGAGGTGAATCTGCCGCTCGTCATGGACCGGAAGCGGTTTCCTCTCGGCGAGAGTATTGTCCGTCGGGACGCTGATCCGGCTGCAGTTACCGACCGACCGCAGGGGACCGCGTCACGCATTCGATTTGACGAAGCGGACGCCGGCATCGACTTCGTCTACTACAACGGCAACGAGTTCTTCGACCATCGCATCGGCCAGCGTGCCGAGACGCTCGGGCAGCAGCCGCGGGGGAACCGGCAGTTCGAGCAGACCGGCGGCGGTGTGGCCGTCATCGACTACGACCGTGATGGTGCTCCCGACATCTACATCACCCAGGGGACAACCTGGGAGATGGGCGCGCTCGAGCCGGGACTCACTCCGGAGCTGGCCGACCGCTTCTTCCGTGGATTCGGACCGGATGGATTTGTCGACGTCACTTCGACAGCCCGCGTTCATGGCGTCGGCTTCGGTCAGGGATGTACGGTTGGTGACTTCAATAACGACGGCTTCCCCGACCTGTACATCGCCAATGTCGGCAGGAACCGGTTACTGGAGAACATGGGGGACGGCACATTCGTCGACGTCACCGACGAGGCCGGGCTGCACCGCGACGACTGGACGACCAGCGTGCTGCTGGCGGATCTCAACGGCGACAGCGTTCCCGACCTGTTTGATGTGAATTACGTCCGGGGGGCCGGCGTCTTCACGGCGATCTGCAACGGCCGGGCCTGCTCGCCCAGCATCTTCGAGGGGAGTCCCGATCGCGTGCTGGTCGGTCGTGGTGACGGCACGTTCGAGGCGGCCGTCATCGAGGCCGAAGTCAACAACTCCAAGGGACTGGGGATCGTCACCCTCTTCTCGGGCCCGGGGGCCCGTCCGTCTCTGTTTATTGCCAACGACCAGACCGCCAACTTCTTCCTGCAGCCTCCCGACGACAAAGGGAAACCGTTCTCGCTCCGGGATACGGCGTTCCTCAACGGGCTGGCGTTCGATGTCAACGGGACTGCTCTGGCCTGCATGGGAATCGCTGCCGATGACATCGACGGCAACGGTACGACAGACCTGTTTGTGACCAACTTCCGGGACGAGTCGAATACACTGTACCTGCAGGATCCCCCCGGTCTGTTTCTGGATGCCACGACGGCGACGGGACTGCATTCGGCCTCCGTCCCTTATGTCGGGTGGGGCACACAGTTCCTCGATGCGGATCTCGACGGCGATTCCGACGCCGTCCTCGTCAACGGCCACGTCGACGACTACCGGAACGAAGGAGGCGAGTACCACATGCGGCCGCAGTTCTTCCGCAATCGGGGCAACGGTCGTTTCGAGGAACTCCCCGCTGACGAGGTCGGCGACTGGTTCGCCCGTCGGTTTCTCGGGCGCGGTCTGGCCCGGCTGGACTGGAACCGGGATGGCCGGATGGACTTCGCCGTCTCAAACATCGGTGACCGTGCGTCGCTGTTGACGAATGCCTCGGAGTCGGTCGGGCACTTCGTGAACGTCCGACTGCATGCGACCGGGACGGCTCGGGATGCGATCGGCACCCGGGTGACCGTCACGGCGAATGAGAGATCGTGGACTCGGACGCTGCTGGCCGGCGACGGTTACATGGCAAGCAACGAACGGGTGCTGCAGTTCGGGGTTGGATCGGCAAAGGCGGCAAACGTCCGTGTTGAGTGGCCCTCGGGGACCGAGACGCAACTCAACGATCTGCCGGTTGACGTCACGATCGAACTGGTCGAAGGTGCCGACGTGGGGACGCTCTGGCGCGGTACGCAGCCGGAGTCGCTTCCGATCGGTCGGGAGGCCGCCAGCCAGCCGTGAACCACACGACCTCGCCACCTTCCGACAGACGCGTTCGCTGGCTCCTGATTGCCGGTGCTCTGGTCGTCGTTCTCGGCATCGCTTGGGGACTGTGGCCGTCGGCCGGCGAGCTGAACGCGAATGCGTCCCGGCTGGTCGAGCACGCCCGCGAACTGCAGGCCCAGGGGAAGCTGGCTGACGCCGAGGCCCTGGCCTCTCAGGCACTGGAGGACAATCCCGATCTGGGAGCGGCAGCGATGCTCGCCGCCGAGTGTGCGGCAGGTCAGGGGGCTCCCGAGCGTGCCGTCGCCTGGCTGGAGCGGATTCCCGAGAGCGATCCGGAGCTGGCGTTCACGGGCCGGTTACATGCCGCGCAGTTGCTGCAACGAGTTCTGGCCCGATGGACTGATGCGGAACGGGCGTATCGGGCCGCACACACGCTGATGCCCGAACATATCGACGCGAACATGGGGCTGGCCCGGCTGCTTGGACAGTGTGGCCGTCGACGGGAAGCGATTCCGCATGTGCTGCGGATTGTTCGGTCCGGAGACCCGACCGATCTGCTGATGCTGCTGGCGCGCGACAACGGGGTCATTCACATCGAAGACCAGCTCGAACAGGCGCACCAGCAGAACGAACGTGATCCGGATATTCTCGTCGGCCTCGCCTGGCATGCCGCCGAGAAGGACGAACCCGAGCGGGCGATCGCACTGCTCCGGCAGGCACTGGACCATCCGCTGGCTCCGGTGGCGGCACAGGTGATGCTCGGGCAGAGGCTGCTCGATCAGCGGCGGTTCGACGAACTGATCGAGTGGGAACGGACCGTGCCGGACGAGGCGGACCGGTTCCCTGAAACATGGCTGGTCCGGGCGCGCATGGCGGACGAGTTCGACGATCGTGCGGGAGCGATCCGCTGCTATGCCGAAGCGTTCCGCCTCGCACCGGAGTCCAAACCGGCCTGCTACGGACTGTCACGCCTGCTGTCGGAGGTGGAGGAGGCGAACGCGGCAGCACCGTTTGAAGCGTGGTTGCAGGAGCTTCAGGCTCTTGAGAACGAGCAGAACCGTGTTCTGTTTGCCGGTCAGCATGAGACGGTCGATCCGCTGATCGGTCTGATCCGTCGGTATGCCGCTGTCGGACGTCTGTGGGAGGCGTACGGCTGGTGTCTGCTGGCACTCGATGTCGATCCCTCCCATCCGCAGGCACAGCAGCTGTACGCAGAACTGCAGCAACGGGTGAGGGATCTCTCGCTGCAGCTGGTCGCGCCCGGGGCCGGACCGGTTGTCGGTGACCTGCTCAAACGCTATCCGAGGCCACGCTTCGGCGACGGGGCATCGCCGTCGAGTGCGGACAATCCGGACCGGGAGACGACACTGGCAGAGTCGGACATCCAATTCCGCAACGATGCACAGCAGGCGGGGCTTCGCTTCCGCTACTGCAACGGCACGATCGGGGAACCGACACGGCGGATGTATGAATTCACGGGCGGAGGGATCGCCGTCCTCGACTACGACCGCGATGGCCTGCCCGACGTCTGCTTCACACAGGGACATCCCTGGAACGCACCGGACCCGGAAGGCCCATACGTCGATCAGCTGTTCCGGAACGTCGACGCCACGAAGTTCCAAAACGCGACGGTGAGTGCACGCATCCGAGAAGCGGGCTTCGGGCAGGGAGTGAGCGTCGGCGATGTCGACGGCGATGGCTTCCCCGATCTGTACATCGCCTGTATCGGCGGGAACCGGCTGTGGCTCAACAACGGGGACGGGACGTTCTCCGACGCGACTGGGGCGACCGGCATCGAGGGGGACGCCTGGACCACCAGTTGCCTGATGGCGGACCTGACCGGGGACGGCCTCCCGGATCTGTATGACGTCAACTACGTCACGGCACCGGATGTGTTCGAACGGATCTGTCCGCGCCCGGACGGCACCCCCGGAATGTGCATGCCGTTTCACTTCGATTCGCAGCCGGATCGCCTGCTCGTCAATGTCGGACAGGGAGGCTTTGTCGACGCGACCGCACAGCGGCTGCCGGAGCACACCGCCGGCAAGGGACTGGGGATTGCGCTCTGGCGGGAGGCGGACTCGGGACGGCTGAATCTGTTTGTGGCGAACGATACGACGCCGAACTTCCTGTTTACCGGCGATGCCTCCGATGGTGCGCTCCAACTGGTAGAGCAGGGGATTGCGAGCGGTCTGGCCTTCAACGCAGCCGGCAAGGCGGAAGGCTGCATGGGAATCGCCGTCGGGGATGTGGACGGCAACGGTCAGCTCGATCTGCACGTCACCAACTTCTACAACGAGTCGAACACGCTGTATGCGGGGCTCGGTGGCGGCATCTTTGAAGACCGCACGCGGCAGCTTGGCCTGGAAGGCCCGAGTCTTCCTGTTCTCGGCTTCGGCACACAGTTCCTCGACGCAAACCGGGACGGGCAACTCGAGCTGTTCGTCACCAACGGGCATCTCGACGACCTGCGTGCCAGCGGCCGGCCGTACCGCATGCCGGCGCAGCTGTACCTGTGGGAGGGCGGGGGATTCGTTCCGGGTGATCCGGCGGAGCTGGGGGTGTATTTTCAGCAGGAATGGCTCGGTCGTCCGGCGGCGAAGCTGGACTGGAACCGGGATGGTCGGGAAGACCTGGTCGTCGGTCATCTCGAAGACGAGGTCGCCCTGCTGACCAGTACCGGTCCGCAGAGCGGTCGCTACGTGGCGCTCACACTCGTCGGGACCGACTCCGGTCGTGATGCGATCGGTGCGACGGTGACGGCCCGGATCGGGGACCGTGTACTGGTGCGCCCGCTGACGGCGGGCGATGGCTACCAGGCGAGCAACGAGCGACGGCTGGTTATCGGCACCGGCACGGCGGACGTGATCGACGAGCTGACGGTCCGCTGGCCGTCCGGGCGCGTGCAGACATTCCGCGACGTGCCCACAACCGACGGCATGCAGGATCGCGGCGCGCTGGTGCTCGTCGAGCAGGGTGTGTTGCTTCCGGCGGCGTACTGAGTTGCCCCCCTCCCGTCCGCCGGGCTTTTCGGCTGCCATCTCCTCAGAGGCACACGGCGCGACGCACATTTCGAAATTCGACAGAAAACCGGTCTTGCAGACTGTGCGCCCACTGTTACACTACTGTGTACAGTTTGGGAGCGACACAATGCTGCTGCACATTCAGAAGGGTTCGTCGACGCCGATCTCGCGGCAGATTCGCGATCAGATTCGGGAACAGTGTCTCTCGGGCGTCCTCAAGCCGGGTGACAGGCTCCCGTCGGTCCGCGAACTGGCCCGGGAGCTGGCCGTCAACGTCAACACGGTCTTTCGGGTCTACGAGAGGCTGGCATCCGAGCAGCTGATCGAGCTGCGGCATGGGGATGGCACCTACGTACTGCCGCCGCCGGGCGGCGACGATGCCGGCCTGGCCGAGCAGCGTGGGCGGTTCGAGTCGGAGTTCGATCAGCTGATTCACCGTGGCCTGCTGCTGGGCCTCACGCCGGCCGATCTCAAGGCACGGCTGAACCGCGCGCTGCGGTCCGCAGCCAGGGCGGCGAAGTAGAAGTCCAGGCGTCAGACCGAACAACCAGTGGGAGAAGCGACGATGAGTGAGTCCGTAATCCGCGTGGACGGATTGAGGAAGTCGTTTGGTGGGCCCCCGGTGCTGGATGGTGTCTCCTTTGAAGTTCGCAAGGGAGAGACCTTTGCTCTGCTCGGTCGGAACGGGGCGGGCAAGACCACGACGATTCGCATTCTGCTCGGCCTGCTCAAGCCGGACCGGGGAAGCGTGGAGGTGGCCGGTTCCGACCCGCAGGTTCATCCGCTCGCTGTCCGCAGCCGTGTCGGATACCTCGCCGAAGACCAGGCGATGTACGAGTGGATGACGCCCGTCGAACTCTGCCGGTTTCTGCAGCCGTTCTACCCGACCTGGGATGCCGGGCTGACGGACAAACTGCTGGACCGGTTCGAATTGCCGCGGCAGACGCGGATCGAACATCTCTCGAAGGGGCAGACGGTCAAACTGGGGCTGGCGGTGGCGCTGGCGTACCGGCCCGAGATCGCGATTCTGGACGATCCGGCATTGGGGCTCGATCCGATCGCCCGCAAGGAATTCAACCGCGACCTGATCGACTGGCTGCAGGCGGAAGGCCGAACCGTCATCTACAGCTCGCATCTGCTGGATGAGGTCGAAACGGTTGCCGACCGGGTTGCCATTCTCGATGCGGGACGGATCGTGCGGCTGGAACAGACGGACGTGCTCCGCGAACGCGTGCAGCGGATTGTTCTGCCGATCGAGACGGCCCGACTGCTGCCGAGACCGGACGGACTCCTGGACCTGCGACAACACGCGGATCACGTCGAGGTGGTCGTCGACGGGATCGATGCATTCCTGCGGGATCTGGCTCAGGTCGGCATCGAAGGTGAGCCGGCGGAGCTGACGCTTGATGAGATCTTTGCCGCTTTCGTCATCGGTCGTCCGAAAGGATGGCCGGAGGCAGCCTCCCCGGTGATCGCCCGTTGAAAGGGAGTCGACTCATGGCATCTCAGTTTGCGAGTCTGGCGTGGAAAGAGTTCCGCGAGCGGAAGTGGATCCTGCTGGCGGGCATCGCGTGGATGGTTCTGTGTGTGATCTACGCCGTCGGCTACCAGCTCGTCTGGCGGACGCGGGCCCCGGTCGGATCGTTTGCCAGTACGTCTCTGCTGTACGGACTGGTCATATCGATCCTTCTGGCCATGCGGACCTCGGTCGGCGAAGTGACACGGGGCACGCTTGGCTTCTCTCGGGCCTTGCCGGTGTCGATGCGGAGGCTGGCGTGGTCGCGGTTACTGGGGGGCGTGGCCTGCATCGTGATTCCGATTGCGGTTGGTGCCCTGATGATGTCGCTGGCGCTCGGTACAGGACTGGTCGAACAGGCGCAGCGGCGACCGCTCGTCATGGAGATTCACACCTCTCTTCCCGATCGGGACAGCATGGCACCGCCGGAGGCGATCGGCTTTACATGGACGGCCGGGCTAGTCGCCTGCGCAGCCAGTGTCGAACTGCTGCTGATTCTGTGCATCATCGGCACCCGTTGCCGGGCGGAGTCGCACGTCGGTTTCATCGGGGCCGTTGTGGCGTTTCCCTGGATGATGGCACAGGACGCTCTGCGCGCAGGTGCCGGCGCACTGCAGTGGTATCACATCGTCTTTCCGCATTCGATGTCGATCTGCTACGGCTACGGTACGCAGGAGGGGGCGACGTTCACCGATCTGGCGATGCCGGCCTCTGTCTGGCTGCCGCTCGCCGGCAATCTGGTTCTGCTGGCAGCACTCGGGACGTGGTTTGCGCACTGGTATGCGACCCGTCCCGCTGGGGTGGTCGTCAACGGTCGTCGTCGCTGGTGGCGTCCGCGATTGCCGGCACTGCTCTCACGGCTGCCACTGACGTGGCCGGGGCGTACGGCGGCGCTGATCTGGCTGGACCTGCGTCAGGCGGTTCCGATGGCAGTCGCCGGGCTGATGATTGCCGTTCTCCTGACCGCCACGCAGATGGAACGGCTTCCGGCAGAGGTCGGCGGCGGGACCCGGTTGCAGGCCATGCCCGCTCAGGTTGCCGGTTCGTTGCCGGGGGCCGTGTGGTTCGTGGGCGCGCTGTGGGGAATGGTGGTCGGTGCGGGGATCTTCGCGTCGGAGCTGCGACCGAGCCTGCAGCATTTCTGGCGATCCCGACCGATCTCGCCGTCCGCCTGGTTCTGGGTGAAGTACGTGTGCGGCCTGGTGGCGGTGCTGGGCGTCCTCGATCTGGTCGCGATCGTCCTGGGGTACAGGAATGCAGTGTTCGCGTATGACCAGATGCAGCGAATCAGCACCAGCTATATCGTCTGCTTTCCATTGCAGCATGCCTGGCTGTACACCGTTGCTGTCGCCGGTGTCTGCTGGCTCAGGAAACCGGTCTGGGGTGTCCTGTGTGCCTTCGGTGTGCTGACGTTTGAAGCGGCCGCCACCGCGGCGATTCCCGGAATGGCCGACTACGATTCCGTGGATGTCTACAACAATCTGGTGAGGGACGAACTGCAGGGACACCTGAACCTGTCCCAACACGGTTACCCGGTCGTGTACGGAGCGATGGCCCTGCTGACGATCGGAGCGGCATTGCTGGCGCGACGGGCCATCGCCCGCCAGGAGCAATAGCGACGCCCGTTTCCCTGGCCCGGCAAGTACCGTGCGACGCGCCGAGACCGCCCCCGGTCCGGGGCGCACCGGTCTTTCGATCGCCACCCTGCGCCCGTCGGACATGCGCCTTCACGACACGGGAGACGCTCACGATCCCGTCCGCTCCCTGCGGGCTCGACTGTGGCTCTGATGCAATGCGGCCGGCACGCTCACAGCCTCATGTGGTTTGGCTGCGGCGCAGCGAATCGCAGCATGCTGTCGGTCGCGGAGTCGCGTGCTGTGGCGATGTGCGTGAACTGCATCGGCCCGATGCAGCTTCGCAGGATGCTGCCGGAGTTCACGAACGCTTCGCGAACCTCCTATGAAATACCCGCAAGTGGTGCCGGGGAGGGACTGCGGAAAAATCGGTTAACGCGTCGGCAAATACCCTCTGTGTGGTTTCGGTCATCAGGGAGTTCAGTGTAGTCTTACTGGCGCTCTATCGAATGTGGCACGGCTTCCCGAGTGGGACTTCGGACGTCGCTCGGGAGGCAGGACCTGCCAGGTGACACGACGTGACACTCAAGGATTGGAGGGAAGCCAGTGAGAAGAGTGCAGGGGCCAATTGCAGCGGCGATTCTGTGGACGTGGTGCGGGGCGGTTCAGGCCGGGTACATCATCACCGACCTGGGAGTCCTGCCGGGAGGAGTCTCCAGCACCGCATACGGTATCAATGATGCCGGCGCAGTTGTGGGGAGTACATCCTTTTCCGGAGGCGCGGGGCAACGCGCGTTCGTGTACGCCGGGGGCGTCATGAACGATCTGGGGACACTGCCGGGCGATACGAGCAGTGTCGCAATCGACATCAACGACGCGGGGCAGGTTGTCGGAGTCTCCTCGAACGGAAGTGTGGCGAGCGCGTTTCTGTACACGCCGGGGAGTGGTTTCACGAATCTGGGAGCACTGCCCGGAGGGGCGACCAGCCGCGCGGAAGGCATCAACGATGCCGGTCAGGTTGTTGGAGGAGCAACCACCGGCAGTGCTCAGCATGCCTTTCTGTATTCCGGTGGAGTGATGACCGATCTCGGTACGCTTCCCGGTGACGTATCGAGCGTGGCGAACGACATCAACGACGCCGGGCAGATCGTGGGGGCATCAACCGGCAGCAGTACGCATGCGTTTCTCTATTCGTCCGGCACGGGGATGATGGATCTGGGAACGCTCACCGGCAGTGGGGTGAGTGTCGCGAATGCGCTGAACAATGCCGGCGACGTCGTCGGCTACAGCAGCAGTGCTTCCGGACCGGCCCACGCCTTTCTCTACTCCGGCGGCGTGATGACCGATCTGGGGACGCTTGCCGGCGGAACAGCGAGTCTGGCATGGGACATCAACGCGTCCGGGGATATCGTCGGGTACTCCGTCGGCGGCGGTGGTTCCCGGGCGTTCCTCTACACGGGGGGAGTGATGACCGATCTGAACGACCTGCTGGCCCCCTCGTCCGGCTGGACTCTCAACGAGGCTCGCGCGATCAACAGCAGTGGCCAGATCGTCGGGACCGGGGTGTACAACGGGCAGACCCATGCGTTCCTGCTGACCCCCGAGGCGATCGTTGTCCCGGAACCGTCGTCTCTGGCGCTGATGGGGCTGGGGATGGCAGGAGTTGCTGGGCAGAGGCTGAGACGGAGACTGCGTCGCCGGAGCTCCGAGAACCGGCAGACCGGCACCTGAGAGACCGGCACCTGAGAGACGCCTGCCAACTGGCGGGACGACGATGAACTGACGGCCGGACCGGTGTGTTTCCATCGGAGGGAACGCGCCGGTCAGTTTCTGCGCCGGTCAGTTTCTGCGCTGGTGAGTATCAGCGGGACGGGCGGTTTCAGCGTAACGGGACGGGGCCGACCGACTCAGTCCATCGGACAGACATCGACCGAAACACCGATCGAGTGCTGGCCGCCGCCGATGAACACCCCTTTGATCGGGCAGACGTCGCTGTAGTCGCGTCCCCAGCCGAGCGTCAGGTGGTCGGTGCCGCACAGCGTGTCGTTCGTCGGGTCGACGTCGATCCAGCCGGCCGGTCCACAGTAGACCGAGAGCCAGGCATGCGACTCGTCGGCTCCGACGAGTCGGGGTTTGCCTTCGGGGGGAATCGTGCGGAGATAGCCGCTCACGTAGCGGGCGGGAATGCCGAGCGAACGGAGGCAGGCGATCTCGACGTGCGCGAAGTCCTGGCAGACGCCTCCCTTGAGTCGGAATGACTCTTCAGGGGTGGTGCCGACGTGCGTGGCATCCTTGTCGTACGCGAAGTCGGTATAGATACGATGCGTCAGGTCGCGGACCGCTTCGAGGATCGGCCGTTTTTTCGCGAAGGACTTGCGGGCGTACTTCTCCAGGTCGTCGGACCACGAGATGTAGGGGGAGCGGGAGACGAACGCCGAGGCCTCGAACCAGTTGTCGTCCGTCTGCTCGTAGACGCTGGTGGCGAGGTCTTCCCACGCTGGTGTTTCCTTCGCTTCGGGAAAGTCGCGGGCACGGACCTCGACGCGACTCGAGGCCGTCACCGTCAGCTTGCGGTGACTCTCCTGAATTGAGAAGGCGTGCACGAGGTTGCCGAAGTAGTCCTTGCGGCGTGAGGACGATGTGGGCGTGGGCCGGATCAGCAGCCGGTGCTTGAAGCAGCGGAGGTTCTCGTGCTCGCGGGGAGTGAGTACGACCTGGTTGTGACAGACCGGAACCGGATCGCCGTACGTGTACGTCGTGGTGTGAGTGACCTTGTAGCGCATCGATCAGGTCCGGGGCGAGGTGATCTCGGGACTGGTCTGGGCGAACTGCCGGGGGACACCGGCGTGGATCAGGAAGCGGTTCGAGATCGCATCCGAGAGCTTGGGCATGTTCTCGGTGATCCGCTGCAGCAGCCGCTCGAGGTGGCGGCGGCGGCCATCGGTGCCGACGTGCGCCAGTTCGTTGGGATCGCTCAGCCTCAGCGTGTTGAGCATCGACAGGGCGATCCGTTCCTCCGGACCACGGATCGCCTGCGCGGCGTCGCGGGGGAGGTGGTCGACATGATCGGCCAGCACTGCGGCCTGGTAGGAGATCGAACGGGGATTCGCCTCGTCGGTGATCAGCAGGTCCAGCGCCGGGGCCACCTGCAGACTCGCCAGGTAGCGGGAGCGATACGTCATCATGCTGTCGGCGACTTCGAGGACCGCTTCGAGCAGCGGCAGTTCGTCGTCGCCAACGTCGACCAGCGTCGCGTTCAGCAATGCGGTCGTCTGGACGGCCCGTTCAATGCGGCGGCCGATGTCGAGGAACCGCCAGCTCTGGGTGCGGGTCATGCTCTCGCTGGCCAGTCCGCTGAAGGCGGAGAGCTGGACGATGACGTGATTGACGACGCTGAGGACGTCAGCCGGATCGACACCTCCCTGCCAGCGGGGTGGGCGGCGGGCCTGCTGATCGATCTGCAGAATGATCCGCCAGGCATCGGCCGAGAGGCGGTCGCGGACGATCGAACCCAGCCGGCGAACCTGGTTGATCGTCGATCGAAGCGTCCGCGGCTCATGCGTATTGAAGACCGCTTCCGGCAGCGAATCCTCAATCCGGGGCAGTTGTTCGTGCAGCCCGTTGATGACGAAGTCCGGCTCGATCTGTCCCTGATCGGCCAGTGCCCGCAGCAGGACCGGCAACTCGCTCATGTTTTCCGAACCGGTCTCGCTGGTGATCCGCAGCAGCACCGAACGGAGCAGGCGGGCGGACCCTTCCGAACGCTCGATGTACCGTCCAAGCCAGTAGAGATTGTCGGCGACACGACTGGGAAGCTCCGCACCGCTGCGGCGCAAGGGGATCGGCTGTCCGGGGGGAGCGAGCAGGCTCACGTCGTCGATCGGTCCGTCCGCCAGCACCCACAGATCCTGGCTCCGTTCGCCGGCTGTCATCGACCGGTCGAGGACCTCGGTGTTCTGCGAGACGCGAACCAGTCCCCCCGGCATCGCCTGGTATCCCTGGCCGCTGGCGACGAGAAAAGAGCGCACGGCAATGTGCCACGGCTGGAACTGGCCGCTGCTCCAGGCCGGCGCGGTCGAACGGGAGACCCGCTCCTGGGCGACGTACTCGCTCGGACGGGCCTTGATGGCGGCCAGCAGCTCCTGGCGGGCGGTCCGGCTGAGCCGTCCCGGATAGATGAGCGGCACGTCTCCCATGCGGAAGGCGGGGCGGATGACCAGCTCGTCGAGATGTTCGATGACGTACTCGAGGGCCTTTGGCTGGCCACACCACCAGGTGGCGATCGAGGGGATCCGCAGTTCCTCGCCGAACAGGTGTTCGCAGATCAGCTGCAGAAAACCCACGAACGCGGGCGACTCGACCAGCCGGCTCCCCAGGGCATTGGCGATCGTCGTCTGACCGTTCCGCGCGACCTCGACCAGACCGGCGACTCCCAGGTTCGAGTCGGCACGCAGTTCGACCGGGTCGCAGTCGTCATCATCGAGACGGCGGAAGAGGACTTCCACCGGCAACAGGCCGCCCAGTGTCTTGAGGGTCAGGCGGTTTTCGCGAACCGCCAGGTCGCCTCCCTCGGCGAGCGTGTATCCGAGATAGCGGGCCAGGTAGGCGTCTTCGAAGTAGCTGGTACTGGCCGGTCCCTTGGTGAGCAGGGCGATGCGGGGGTTGTCACCCGAATGCGGTGCCAGCCGCTGCAGCGTTTCCCGAAGCGTAATGAAGAACGGCGCCAGCCGACTGACGCGACAACTGCGAAACGCCGGGGCGATCATCCGCGACGTCACGATGCGGTTCTCGAGGGCGTACCCCAGGCCGAAGGGGGCCCGGGTCCGGTCGCCGGTCACCCACCATTGGCCGTCGGGGGAGCGGGCGATGTCGGCGGCATACAGGTGAAGATGACGTCCGCCCGGTGCCGGCAGCCCGTGGTATGCCGGGTGATACCCCGGGTGGGCAAACAGCAGCTCAGGAGGAAGAAAACCGTCGCGAATGAGTTTCTGCGGTCCGAACAGGTCCCGCAGTATGTGATCCATCACCGCGGCCCGCTGGGCGAGCGCTTCGGTGATTTCCCGCCACTCCTCGGCGGGAAGGACGAGCGGGACCGCGTCGAGTTCCCAGGGACGCGAATCGCCGGGGACATCGCCATGCGCATTGTAGGTAATGCCGTTGTCGCGAATCTGACGCTGCGCCTGCTCCCAGCGGGCCGCAATCTGATCGTGGCCGGCGATGTCGAACTGCTGAGCGAGCTGGATCCAGTGGGGACGGATCGCACCGGGAGCCCGGAACATTTCGTCGTAGTGGCCCGGGGCCGGCGAGTATTCGGCAAACAGCGAGGTGTCAGTCACCTCCGAGGTCGCCATCGGTCCGTTCATGGTGCGCTCACGCTACGACGGAGATCCAGTGTCAGGGGGAAGTGAGAATTGGCTTCGACGGCGGCCGCGGGCATCGGGCCGGGGGTGTGTCCCATGCGGAAGAAGCGTCCTCCGCGACGGGCTTCCGCCTCATTGGCATTGACCGGGAAGGTGTCGTAGCTCCGCCCACCTGGATGCGAAACATGGTAGGTACAGCCGCCAATCGACCGCTCCTGCCATGTATCGAAGATATCGAATACGAGTGGCGCGTGAACAGGGATGGTTGGATGCAGGCAGGACGGAGGCTGCCAGGCCCGGTAGCGGACTCCGGCGATGAACTCGCCCGGGACTCCGGTGGGGTGCAGCGGCACGCGACGTCCGTTGCACAGCACCTGGTGTCTTGTATCGGTCATTCCGGTCACTTTCACCTGCATTCGCTCGACCGACGAGTCGACGTAGCGGACGGTCGCTCCGGCTGCGGGCTGCTCGCCGAGGACGTACCACGGCTCGATGGCGCTGCGCAGCTCGACGTGCACATCCTGCTGGGTCGTCTCGCCGATGAACGGGAACCGGAACTCGAAATGGGGCGCAAACCATTCGTCCTTAAGGGGATAGCCTGCGACATTCAGGTCGCGGATGACCTCCCGCATATCCTGCCAGATGTAGTACGGCAGCATGAAGCGGTCGTGCAGGGCGGTTCCCCACTCGACCAGCGGGGCCTCGTAGGGCGTCTTCCAGAATCGCGCCACGAGTGCCCGGATCAGCAGCTGCTGCGTGACGCTCATGCGGGCATGGGGCGGCATCTCGAAGGCACGAAACTCGACCAGCCCCAGTCGACCGGTGCTGCTGTCGGGGGAATACAGCTTGTCGATGCAGAACTCGGCCCGGTGGGTGTTACCGGTCAGATCGACAAGGAGATTGCGGAAAATGCGGTCGATCAGCCAGGGAGGGCAGTGTTCGTCACGCGGCGGAATCAGCGAGAAAGCCAGCCGCATCTCGTAGATCGAGTCCTTGCGTCCCTCGTCGGCGCGGGGGGCCTGGCTGGTCGGTCCGATGAATCGGCCGCTGAACAGGTACGAGAGTGACGGATGATTATTCCAATAGCCGATCAGGCTCCGGAGCAGGTCGGGACGACGCAGGAACGGGCTGTCGGCCGGTGTCGGTCCGCCCAGCACGACGTGGTTGCCGCCCCCCGTCCCGGTGTGTGTGCCGTCCAGGTCGAACTTCTCGGTGCCGAGGCGACACTGGCGGGCTTCTTCGTAGAGTGCCGTCGTGCTGTCGACCAGTTCGTCCCAGTTGTGAGCCGGGTGGACGTTGACTTCGATCACGCCGGGGTCGGGGGTCACCTTGATGACGTTGATCCGGTCGTCATGTGGCGGGAGGTAGCCCTCGATGACCACGGGCATCTGCAGGTCCTCGGCCGTCTGTTCGACCGCATGGACCAGTTCGAGATAGTCTTCGAGGTGGTCGACCGGCGGCATGAAGACGTACAGGCGTCCCCGCCGCGGTTCGACGCAGATCGCGGTCCGCAGGACCTCGTCGGTCTCTGACGGTTTCTCGTGCTTCAGGTGTGGCTGGGGCGGTTCCTCACGACGCTGTTCGGAGAGTCCCTGGACCGAGGTCGCTTCCGCGACGCCCTGGACCCAGGGCTGCAGGCGTTCACGGGGGTGAGGCGGCAGAGGCGGACGTTCGGCGAGCGGATCGCGGGGATACACCGTATTCCGTTGCTCGGCCGGCACCCAGGGGAGTGAGTCGAGCGGCAGTCGCAGTCCGATCGGCGAGTCACCCGGAATCAGGTACATGTCGTCCGAGCGGACCGGCCAGGGGCCGCTGACCCACCGCGGGCCCGCCTGCCACCACTGCCGCTTGATCGGCATGACGAAACCGGTCGGCGTTGAGAGACCCCGTTCAAACACCGTTGCCAGACGGGTTCGTTCTTCAGGATCGTCGAGCCGCGGATCACCCGGCTCGATGTTGACCGGCAGTCGCCGCTCCTTCCACATGTAGTGGAGAGCGTCCTCGTAGGCCGGCACAATCCAGCGGGTGGCAATGCCGAGCTGTTCGGCGAGATGCTCGCTGAACTTCCGGGCCTGATCGGGCCCGTAGCCGTAGTCGGTCTCTTCGTCGGCGAGCAGGTCTTCGTTGACCCAGATCGGCTGCCCGTCCTTGCGCCAGAAGCAGCTGAGGGCCCACCGGGGGAGTGATTCGCCCGGATACCATTTCCCCTGACCGAAGTGCAGCAGTCCGCCCGGAGCGAACCGGTCCCGCAGCCGGCGGATCAGGGCTCCGGAGAGTCGGTGCTTGGTGGGGCCGACGGCGGCACCGTTCCACTCTTCTCCTTCCATATCGTCGATGGAGATGAAGGTCGGCTCACCGCCCATCGTCAGCCGGACGTCGCCCTCCTGGAGTTCGTCGTCGATCGCGTGGCCAAGCGTGGTGATCTCGGCCCACTGCTCCTCGTTGTACGGTTTCGTGACCCGCGGATCCTCGTGAATCCGCGTGACCTCCATGTGGAAGTCGAACTCGGTTTCGCAGGCTTCGAGCGATCCGGAGATGGGGGCGGCGCTCATCGGGTCCGGCGTACACGCCAGGGGGATGTGACCTTCGCCGGCAAGCAGGCCCGATGTCGGGTCCAGTCCGACCCATCCGGCTCCCGGCAGGTAGACCTCGGTCCACGCATGGAGATCGGTAAAGTCCGTTTCCGGGCCCGCGGGGCCGTCGAGAGCGGGGATGTCCGGCTTGAGCTGGATCAGATACCCGGAGACAAACCGTGCCGCCAGTCCCAGCTGCCGCAGCACCTGGACCAGCAGCCAGGCGGAGTCGCGACAGGAGCCGGATCGTTTCTCCAGAGTTTCCTCGGGGGTCTGGACGCCCGGCTCCATGCGGATCAGGTAGCGGATTTCTTCCTGAACGCGCCGGTTCATGTCGACCATGAAGTCGTTGGTGGGCCGCGGCGTCATGTCCAGCGAGTCCACGAACTCCTTGAGATGTGGTCCAAGCGGTTCGGTTTCGAGGAACGGCTTGAGTTCGCGCGACAACCACGGTTCGTAGGTGAAGGGTGACTCGGTGGCCGATTCTTCGAGGAAGAAGTCGAACGGGTTGATGACCGTCATTTCCGCGACCAGGTCGACTTCGATGCGGAACTGCGTGGTCGGTTCCGGAAAGACGAACCGGGCCAGGAAGTTGCCCTGCGGATCCTGTTGCCAGTTGCGAAAGTTCTTTTCGGGAAGAACGTTGAGCGAATAGCTGAGGATCGGCGTCCGCGCATGCGGTGCGGGACGCAGGCGGATGATCTGCGGACCGAGGCTGATCGGACGTTCGTACCGGTAGCTCGTCAGGTGGTTCAGCGCAACGCGAATGGCCATCGTCTTGATCGACTCCGAAGATCTTCCGGCAGACGTGGCCCCGGCAGCCGGGAGCGCGGCGGCGGGAACGAGGCCGGTGTGCGGATCAGCCCTGGCTCTGGTTCTGCGACATCGTCAGTGATTCCACCGGACGCAGGGCAAAGAATGTTTCATGAATGCATTTGGAGGCACTGTTCATCTTCCGCTGCAGCGAATCGATGAACTGGTGCAGCCCGTTATCCACAATCTCCTCGACACGCATGAAAGCGAGTTCGGAACGCAGCAGTCCCAGCCGCTGTTCGGCCGAATTGCAGAACTCGCCGGTCGGCGCTCCGGTGATTCCGTGCAGTGAGTTGTCGGCTGCGGTCAGGCAGTACGAGACCGCACGGGGAAAGGCCCGATCAAGGATCAGAAACTCGATGATGCGGGGAACGGTCAGACCGTGATACCGCTTGCGGTAAGTCTCCAGTCCGCTGACCGACTGCAGCACTGCCGACCACTGCAGGTCGTCGATCGGCGTGCCGACGTCCGCGATGCTGGGCAGCAGCGTGAAGTACTTGACGTCGAGAATACGGGTCGTCTTGTCGGCCCGTTCGAGCATCCGGCCCATGTTGTAGAAGTTCCAGCTCTCCCCGTGGGCCATTGTCGCATCGACCACACCGCCAAACAGCTGACTGTACTGGCGGACGGTCCGGAAGAACTCCGACGGCGATTCAACGCGGCCACCGTTGTTCGTGGCGGCCAGGACGAAGTGGTAGAACTCGTTGAGGGCCTCCCAGCTTTCGGACGAGATCGTCTCTCGGACCGAGCGGGCGTTCTCGCGGGCGATGCGGAGCGAACTGATGATCGAGTTCGGATAGTCCCGGTCGAACGTGAGAAACTGGATGACGCTGTCGGCATCCGTCGTCTCGTAGTGTTCGTTGAAGTATTCCTGGTCGCCGGTCGTGCTGACAAGCGGTTCCCACTGCTGACCGGCACCGACCGGCTGATCGAGGATCAGGTTCAGCGTCACGTCGACGTAGCGACAGAGGTTTTCAGCCCGTTCGACGTAACGGGCCATCCAGTAGATTGATTCGGCCACACGGCTGAGCATGGTGTCGATCCCGATTGGCAGAGAGGTGTTGGCGACAGGGGGAGCCGGGCCCGTGGTCAGGGCTCCATTTCACCGGATGGCATTCCCGGTTCCGCCAGCACCCACGTGTCCTTGCTGCCACCTCCCTGCGACGAATTGACCACCAGCGAACCTTTGCGGAGTGCGACCCGCGTCAGGCCGCCCGGCAGCACGAAGATCTCCTCGCCGTACAGAATGTACGGTCGCAGATCGACGTGACGCCCCTCGAAGTGATCATCGACGATTGTGGGGACGCGGGAGAGCGAAAGTGTCGGCTGGGCGATGTAGTTTCGCGGGTTCTCGTTGATGAGATGAGCGAACTTCTGCTGCTCTTCCTTCGTCGAATGCGGGCCGACGAGCATCCCGTAGCCTCCCGCTTCATTGGCCGCCTTCACCACCAGCTTGTCGAGATTCTCCAGCACGTACTTGCGGTCATCCTGCTTCTGGCAGACATAGGTGGGGACGTTCGGCAGGATCGCTTCCTCGTTGAGGTAGTAGTTGATCATGTCGGGAACGAAGGCGTAGATCACCTTGTCGTCCGCCACACCGGTCCCCGGGGCGTTCGCCAGAGCAACATTGCCTCTGCGGTAGACGTCCATGATGCCCGGCACGCCCAGCATCGAGTCGTCACGGAAGACCCTGGGGTCGAGGAAGTCGTCGTCGATGCGGCGATAGATGACATCGACCCGCTCGAAACCGGTGGTCGTCCGCATGAAGACGAATCCGTCCTTGACGACCAGATCCCGCCCTTCGACGAGCTGGACCCCCATTTGCTGGGCCAGGAACGAATGTTCGTAGTATGCAGAGTTGTAGATGCCGGGCGTCAGGACGACCGTCGTGGGATTGTCGACCTGGGACGGGGCGAGATACCGCAGCGTGTTGTGCAGCCGGCCCGGATAGTCGATCACCGGCCGGACCCGCGCGGAGTTGAAGACCTGCGGGAAGCTGCGCTTCATCACCATGCGGTTCTGGAGCACGTACGAGACGCCGGAGGGGCACCGCAGATTGTCTTCCAGAACGTAGATCTGCCCGTCTGCGTGACGGACCAGGTCGGTCCCGGTGATGTGACACCAGATGCCGCGGGGAGGCGAAAGACCGTGGCACTCCGTACGGTAGGTCCTGGCGTCTTCGAGCAGTTCGCGAGGGACGATGCCGTCATTGACGATGTTCTGGTCGTGGTAGACGTCGTCGATGAAGCAGTTGAGTGCGCGGATCCGCTGTTTGAGTCCGGCTTCGACACGGCTCCACTCCGCGGCACCGACGATGCGCGGAATGATATCGAAAGGAAAGATCTTCTCTGTTCCCTGTTCGTCGCCGTAGACGGCAAACGTGATGCCCATGCGCATCAGCGTTCGCTCAATCGCCTCCTGGCGCATGCGAAGTTCGCCCACGCCGAGTGAGTTGATCGTCTCAACCAGCAGTTGTCCCTCGGGACGGGGCTGGTTGCCGTCGTTGAACAGTTCGTCAAAGAATCCTTCGGTGTCGTAGCCCAGGAACTGCAGATGATCTGACATGAACGTCGTTCGAGTCTGCTCTGATCCCGCCCGGAGGCGCGTCGGACCGGATCGGTGCTGGCGATATGTCAACTGTAGGCTACCGTCCCGTTCGACAACTTCAAAGTGTGGCCGAGGGGACTGGCAGGAATTGGCTGGTTTATCACATCGGTCTCTGCGTAGAGTGGGGACTCGTCCATTTCTCCAATTGACTCGTTTCCGGTTGCCGTGCGCAGGCGGGCCTGCCGACCGCACCCAGTTGAGTTCTTTGATCTGACCGTTCTTTGATCTGACAGTTCTATGGTCTGACAATGTCTGCCAACCGTTCCAATTGGGATCAGACGCAACTCGAGCACGTCGCTCCGTTCGATGGGGGGCGCGATGGCGCGATCGCTCTGGGGCGTCAGCTCGATGACCGGGGACTCTGGAACGGCCTCGTGCTGCGGCTCGATTCAGGACTCGCACCGGTCGCTGGCAGCGACTGGCTGCCGGTCGATCTGAAGAGCAACCGCGGATGGATTGCCGTAGCCGGAGATCGACAGGCCCTGCTGGTGGTGACGCAGCGCGATCCCGAGTCGACCTTTCCGATTGTCGAGACTGTGCAGTGGCTTGCCGTCTCATGGCGTGGCAGCCGGATCGATGTTGAGCCCCTCGGCGCGTGGGACGAACTGCAGTCGGGGAACGCCATGCGGGGTGTTCAGGTCGGTGACGGAACTGTCTGGGCCGGGACGTACTATCCTCCCGGGACGTCCTCCCTGTTCGATCATCGGGAGACCTGTCTCTTTCTGGGCCGGGCGACCGGTCTGGAGATTCCCGAGGGCTGGGTAACCGACATTTCGTGCGTCGACCTCTCGGAGCCGATCGTCGTCGGCGACGAGGTCTACCTGCTGGTCACAAACCGGTTCGAACGAATGGAACTGTGGTCGGTCGATCGCCACCTCAATCCCCGCAAGGTTGCCGACCTCGAACAGTTGCGGGGAAGAGGCAGACAGTCACTCGGACCGGGGCGGATGGCGCGGTGTGGGGACGAGCTGCTGATGGTCTGGGGGCATTACATCGACCGTGTCGGAGAGAAGCGGCCTCGCACCTGGCAGGGGGGGCTGCACGCGGCCAGCTACAACGCGGCAACCGGCACGCTCAGCCCGATCACCCCGCTGGCACAGGATCCGCGTGTCGTCGCCGCTACGATTGGCCTTCATCCGCTGGTCGACTCGGCAGTCGTGACATGGGAGAGCCGGCCGAAACGCGGCGGTGGGATGCGTGCTGCCCGGTTCTCGGCGATCGATGAGTTGCCGGTGAAACCGGTCGCGCTGGAGAGCAATGGGGGCGACATTCTGACGGTGCTTGAACCGGGGACGCTGGTGCGTTCGTATGTTGTGCCGGGGCAGGAGTCGTGGTTCCGGGCGTTTGACCTGCCGGAGCTTCCCCTGGCGACCCACTGAAATCAGGAGTCCACAATGCGCAGCGAAGGCAGTATCGTGATCGACCGGCCGATCGAGGAGGTGTTTCACCTCACCTGCGATCGCGTTCCGGAGTGGAGCCTGGTCGTCTCTGAGGAACAGATTCTGGAAGAATCACCCGACGGCGTGGGGACGCGATTCCGGACCGTCACCGAGGACCGCGGCCGGAGGATGGTCTTCGACGGCGTGGTGACAAGTCACGAGCCGCCGCATCTCAGCGCCGTGCGGCTGACCGGCAAGGACTTCGACATCGAAGCGGTCTACATGTTCGAGGATCTGGGCGGTCAGACGCGGGTGACTCAGCACTCCGTGGTCGACGGCAAGGGGTTTTTCAAGGTGATGTTTGCCCTGTTCGGCTGGGCGATGAAGAAGGCCAGCTGCGATGCCACTCAGCGCGAACTCGAGAGCCTCAAGGCTTACTGCGAGACCGAACCGGCCGCCGCCCCCTGAACGCGATCCCTACGCGATGATGTCCATGATCGGTGTGCCGTAGTCGATCTCCAGTCGCTTGCGGCCTGGAACATCGAGACGGTGCGGCTCGAGCCCCATCAGGTGCATCACCGTCGCGTGCAGGTCGGTGACGTAGTGGGCGTCCTCGACAGCATGGAAGCCGAGTTCGTCCGTCCGGCCATGGACGTACCCCCGCTTCAGCCCCGCACCGGCCAGCCAGACCGTAAAGCCGTGCGGGTGGTGGTCGCGTCCGGTCGCGGGGGAGCTTGATCCCCGGATCTCGACCGCCGGCGTCCGGCCGAATTCGGTGCAGAAGACGACGAGCGTCTCATCGAGCATGCCGCGGCGTTTGAGATCCTTGAGCAGCCCGGCGACCGGTTTGTCGACCCGCTCGCAACTGCGGGCATGGTTCTTCTTCAGGTCGCGGTGCGAGTCCCACTCGCCGTAGCCGCTCAGATAGACCAGCGTGTATCGCACACCCTGCTCGGCGAGCCGCCGGGCCGTCAGCAGTCGCCGGCCGTAGGAATCGGTCGGCTTGCCCGTCTCGATGCCGTACAGCTGGTGGGTCTCGGCGGTCTCCTGCGAGAGGTCGATGACGTTCGGGACGGACATCTGCATCCGGTAGGCGAGTTCGTAGCTCTTGATGCGGGCCCGCAGCGGTTCGTCGTCGGGGTGGTCGATCGCATTGAGCCGGTTGAGCCGGTCGACGAACGCGAACTGGTTCGCCTGCTCCCGGGCGAGCACGTCCTCCGGCCGGGTGCCGAACGGCAGCGGATTCGCCGGATCGAGCGACAGCGTCACGCCGGCGTACTTGGGGCCGAGGTAGTTGGCGTCGAAGTTCTGCTCGACGCGTGAGTCGGTGTATTCGCCGACGAAGACGAACTCGGGCAGGTTCTCGTTGAGGCTTCCCAGTCCGTAGCTGATCCACGAACCGAGAACCGGCTGCTGCTCGTCCAGCTTGTGCCGGCCGTTGTGCATCTGGAACTCAGCATTGTGATCGTTGTCGGTCGTGTACATCGATCGGACGAACGTCATGTCGTCGACGCACTCACCCAGGTGCGGCCACCAGTCGGTCACGCCGATGCCGGCCTCGCCCCGTTTCGACCAGCCGACCTGCATCGGGAGGATCTTCGAGTGCGTCCGATCTCCGCCGACGACATCCCGTGATCGCTGCTTGAACAGCGGATCTTCCAGCGGGTTGGGATACTCGGTCTCGCTGTAGGTTTTCTCTGCGTATTTATTGAGGGCCGGTTTGGGATCGAACGTCTCCATCTGGCTGTAACCGCCGGACAGAAAGATCCAGATGACGTTCTTCGCCTTCGGGGGGAGGTGCGGCCGACCGGTCGGCAGGGAATGCTGCTGCGGGGCCGCCGCCTGAAGGACGCCGTCACGCCGGAGCATCGCTCCCAGGGCCAGTCCGCCGAACCCCATGCCGAGATCACTCAGGAATGCGCGGCGATGGACGCGACCGCAGGGGGGACCGTGGCGTCGTGCTCGATTGCTCATCGGGTCTCCTTCCGGACTTCAGCGGATGGTGACGAATTCGTTGTGGCTGAACAGCGCCTGAACCAGGTTCTCCCGGGCCCGCAGGACCGGATCAGGAACTGATTCGGAGTCTGTGAAGAGGCCCTGCTGCTGGGCGAGAAACTCGAGACTGGCGGCCCGCTCTGCGTGAGTCGGCGGACGGGTGAGGATCTGCTCGAACGCGGCATCGACGAAAGCCGCCGCGTCGCCTGCCTCGCCCAGTTCTTCACCAAGGCGTCCTGCGAGCAGACGACCCTGTGCGACGGCAAGCTGGCTGTTGCTCAGTGCCAGGGCCTGCTGGGGCATGACGCTGGTCGTGCGGCGGTAGCAGTCGCAGGCATTGGCTCCGTCGAACAGTTCGAGGAACTCCATCTTCGATTCGCCGTGATGCGCGAAGTAGAGGCTGCGGCGGGGAGCGGTCAGGCCCTCCTTGTGGTCGATCTCGTGGCCGCCGATCGTTTCGTCGAGGCTGCCGGCGAGATACAGGATGCCGTCGCGAACGACTTCCGCTTCCATCCGTCCGGGATTGAACCGCCAGTAGGCCCGGTTGTCGCGGTCGATTTCCTGGTTGGGATGCGTGGCGGCACCCAGGCTCGAACGTCGCCGGTACGCCTCGCTGGTGACGATGAGCCGGTGAATGTGCTTCATGCTCCACCCGTTCTCCATCAGTTCGACGGCGAGCCAGTCGAGAAGCTCGGGGTGAGACGGCGGTTCGCCATTGCGGCCGAAGTTGGCGGGCGTATCCACCAGTCCGCGACCGAAGTGCCGCAACCAGATGTGATTGACCGCCACGCGGGCCGTCAGCGGGTTGTCGCGGCTGGTCATCCAGCGGGCCAGTGCGGCTCGGCGGCCGGTGCTCTGGCGGGGGTACTGCGGGCTGAGCGGCGTGTAGTCGTCCGGCGGAGCGGCGAGCGACGTGCGGGCAGCGGAGAGCTGTTGTCCCGCGGCAGTCAGCGCCTTGCCGGCGGCGTCGATCTGCTTCGCCCGGTTCTCGTCACCTTCAGGAAGTGCCTGAGCGGCAGCGAGGTCTCGGCGAGCGGTCGCCTCGGCAGCGAGAGCCAGTGCGAGGTTCGCCTTGAGCTCCAACTCAACTGCGGTCTGGATCAGCTCCGTCGCATCGGGAGACTCGTGCCGATAGCGCGCCTCGTCGGCGGCGATCCGGGCTTCCAGGGCGGCGAGGTCGGCTTCGGCAGCGATGACAGCCTGTTCGGCGGCAGCCAGACGTGTGCGCGGAACACTCAACGCCCGTTCGGCGGCATTGAGCCGGTTGCGGGCCTGCTGTTCTTCTTCCGTCAGCGGACGGGCCAGTTCCACGACCGATGTCGCCGGAGCCACGCTGTAACGACTGATTGACCAGCCGTCCCGGCCGGCGACGTCCTCACCGGCGGTGCAGGTCGCGGGTTCGAAGTCGAACCGTGCGAGTTCCGAGTTGTCCGTCAGATCTCGGAACGCAATGTCGTCAAAGCGGGCGATACTGCCGGGGTGGGCGTCCAGGTACATCCCGCGGTTCGGATCGGCCGCCGGATCCCAGCCGTTCATGGCAATCGGCACCGCGTCCACCAGAACCGCATTGTCCGAGGTCGAGGTGATCGTCAGCAGTCCCCGGTCGGCGGATGGTTCCAGCCGGACGGTAATCGAGAATTCGGTCTGCCCTTCGGCGAATGCGTACCGGCCGATCGCCGTCTCGCGGGTCGACTGCGGCGGATACGTGCGGATCTCGCCATCGACAAAGACGACGTACAGATTCGTCCGCCCTCCGGCCAGGTCATTGGAGAGCTGGAAGTTCACCTTCCCGTCGTCGATCAGGGTCAGCTTCAGACTCAGTTCACTCTCGGGAGGCAGGACCGGCAACTCGTTGAGCGAATTCGCGAGAATGCGGCGACCCTGCGACGCATCCAGTTTCAGCGCCTGAAGTCCCGGCGCGTCCGCAGGCCGGACGGCGTCCCACGCGGCGCGGGCGGCAGCCAGTTCCTGCTCCAGCGGAGCGAGCCGGTCCTGCGTTTCTCTCTGGGCGGCTTCGAGCTCGCCGCGGGCGGCGGTCAGCGCTGTCTGCCGGGCGGTTCGCTCTTCCTCGCGGACGAACGCCTTCATCCCCGGATACCATGCCTCCGGCGGAAGATCGACCGGGGCAATCTTGAGCTGGTCACCGCCGACCACGGCCGGGGCGGCCGGGGGAATCGGAGGTTTGTCCGGCACGATATTGCGGGCCTCGCCGCCGAGGTACATGAACGTCTCGGCATCGAGCGTTTCGTCGACGATCCGGACGAGGCCGCTGCTGATCGGCTTGTAGGAGACTCCGTAGTCGTACTTCGGATACGGGCCCGGGTCCGGTTCGCCGGGAACGCGGTCGGTGCGGATTTCAATCGGCTCGAAGAAGGCCCGGAAGGCGAAGTACTCCTCCTGGCCGATCGGATCGTACTTGTGGTCGTGGCACTGACAGCAGTTGAACGTCAGGCCGAGGAACGCCTTGCCCGTGTGCTCGACGCTGTCCTTCATCCAGGTGTTGTAGTTCCAGCGGTAGAAGTTACGGACGATGAAGCCGGTTGCCACGACTTCTTCGTCGTTGCCTGCGTCCAGTTCGTCGGCGGCCAGCATCGCGCGGACCATCCGGTCGTAGCCGGCGTCCTCGTTGAGCGAGCGGACGATCCAGTCCCGCCATCGCCAGATCTGCCCGTAGCTGTTGAGGACGTCGGGGACGCTGCGCCGGCCGTACCAGTCGCTGTACCGCCAGACGTCCATCCAGTGCCGGCCCCACCGCTCGCCGTGCCGCGGACTCGCCAGCAGCCGGTCGACCAGGTTCTCCCAGGCGTCGGGGGAGTCGTCGTCGAGGAACAGCTGCTGTTCCTGCCGCGTCGGAGGCAGCCCGGTCAGGTCGAGGTAGAGTCGTCGGAGCTGGACGCGGCGGTCTGCCCGGGGAAGGGGCGAAAGGTTCTGCTCGCGCAGCCGGGCATCGAGAAACGCATCGATCGGATTGCGCGATCCTTCATCCGCACCAGCCGGAACTGCCGGGCGAACCGGGGCCACAAACGCCCAGTGGCGGGTCGGATCTTCTTCGGGACGTTCGTCGGCCGGGGCCTCGGCACCCGCGGCAATCCAGCGGCGGAACAGGTCGATCTGTTCGGCGGAGAGCGGCTTGCCTTCCGGAGGCATCCGGTCCGCTTCGTCCTCAGCGGCGATCCTCTCCAGCAACAGACTGCCGGCGGGGTCGTCCGCAACGATTGCGGGGCCGCTGTCCCCACCGGCAATGGTGGCACGCGCGGTGTCGACGCGCAGGCTTCCCTCCTGTTTCAGCGCGCCGTGACACGCATAGCATCGAGCCTTGAGGATCGGCTTGATGTCGGATTCATAGTCGACCGGGGCAGCGGCCGCAGGAAGAGGGACTGTCAGCAGACCGAGCAGGACGACAACGGTTGCGGTCCCGATGCGGAGTGCAGGGCAGGGCGTGGCAGGACGCGGCACGGAAGTCTCCTTCCGGCAACTGTGACAGGTGGGACGACCCGAAGCGATCGCTTCAAGCCGTAGCAGGCGAGCACCACTGACTGGGACGCCAGCCTACCACGACCTGCCAGCGAATGACAGCGCGATCCGCGCAACGCGTCTCGCCACAGTCCAACAGCCGGCTCAGTAATCCGCACCGGTCAGGCTCGTCAGCACCGAGTGCTGCCAGTCCCGCAACTGCTGCTGCATTGCTTCGGCCACCTCTGGATTGTCTTCGGCCAGGTCGGTCTTCTCAGCCGGATCGGCCACGATGTCGAACAGCTCGATCTTGCCGTTGTTATGCACGATCAGCTTGTAACGGTTCCCCAGCATCACCCGTGTGCCGTTGTAGTCCGACTCGGCAATCTCCGGGTGACGGTAGTTGCTGAAGTTTCGCGTGGCGATGTTGCCCATCAGCTTGACCAGCGGCGTCGTGCCCTGCTGCAGCGGCGGAGCGATGTACGGCTCGCGGCCCCTGGCCTCACCCCGCGTGTTGTAGCTCCAGAAGAAGATCGGCTCGGGACGTTCGGTCATCTTCCCTTCGATCAGCGGCAGCAGGCCGATGCCGTCGAGCGGTCGCTGTGGCACATCGACGCCGACGATGTCACACAGAGTCGGCAGCATGTCGCTGGTGACCGTGTGGACGTCGGAGGTCATCGGCTCGGTGATCTTCGCCGGCCACTCGATCAGCCCCGGCACCCGCAGGCCCCCTTCGTACATGTTTCCCTTCTTGCCGCGGAATGGTGACGTCACGATGCCGTCCCCCGGCGTTCCGTTGTCGCCGCAGTACCACACCAGCGTGTTCTCCCGCAGGCCCTGCTCGCTCAGCCAGTCCCGCAGCCGGCCGATCGAACGGTCCATGGCGGTAATCTCGGCGTACCGCTCGCGGAGCACGTCCCGCAGCGGCCGCTGTGTCGGTCGTCCGGTCTCGTTGGAGGTCAGGCGGACCATCGTGTCGGCATACTCCTCCGGCAGGTCGTCGTAGAGGGCCAGATCCTTCTCCAGGCCGCTGTACGGTTCGTGCGGCGAACCGTACCAGACGACCGTGAAGAACGGTTTGCCGCTGCCGGCCGACTTCTCGATGAAGCGGATCGCCTCTTCGATGAGGATCTCGGAGCTTTCGCCTTCGAACTGTTCCGGCGGTCCGCCGTTGCGGGAGAACTGCGGATTGAGTTCGAAGAAGTTGTCGTGCGCGAGCCATTCGTCGAAGCCCATCGCACCGGGGCTGATGGGGGAGTCGGCCTTGACCGGTCCCAGGTGCCATTTGCCGAAGTGCCCGCAGCGGTAGCCGGCCTGCGAGAGCAGCCGGGCGATCGTGATTTCTTCGGGCCGGGTCGACCAGTTGGGAGCGAACGTGCCGCACCGGTTCGGATGACGACCGGTCATTACGCTGGCCCGTGTGGGCGAGCAGGAGGGGTGAGCGGAATAGAAGCGGTTGAGCTTCAGGCCGGCCGCGGCCATCTCGTCGAGGACGGGGGTATGCAGGTGCGGATGCCCGTTGTAGCCGGCTTCGTCCCAGCCGTGGTCGTCTCCCATCAGGAGGATGATGTTGGGGCGGTCGGCTGCGTGGCTGATGGAGCCGGCGGGCAGCAGTCCCGGGAGTACGAGCAGGAAGAGGATGAGCGGGCGAACGGTCATGAGGGCCTCGCGTGAATTGCCGGGTTCGTTCTGGTCGAGTTGGGTGCCGTGGTTCCGCGGCGGTACTGAAAATCCACATATAACGCGCAGCCGGGCAGCGAGGCGAGGGAGTGCCGGTGATGGTGTGCTGAGTGGCAAGTGGCGTGGTGGTGGTGGGTTACGGCGACTTTCCGGGGCGGTGGTGAGAATTGGCGAGAATTGGTGGCACAGAGGGGGCGGAATCTGTACGTGAGATGGTGTAGCGACGACGACCGGAGTTGGTCGTCCGCGTCTCGAGAAACCGGGCCCTCAACCGTCAAAGAAAGACGTGGTTTTCTGCCGCGTCGAGGAGATCTGATTCACCATGAACTCGCTGAACCTGGAGACGTACCGCAACCTGTTTCCCGACGACGCTTCGTTTGACCGCTTTGTCGAACGGCTCGTTTCCGATCTGCAGTTCGATCTTCGGCCGATCATGGTGGATGGCAGGATGCTCGGGCTGACCCTCTCGCCCGAGGGAGCCAAGGATGTGCTGTACGACCGCATGGTGAGCCGCATGGCGAAGGACCCCTCCGTACTGTCGGATCTGGCCGACCGGCTGGAGAACGACGAGATCGTCGAGTAAGTGATTTCGGAGGCATCTGCGACTGGAGATCGAAAGGAGCGGGCCTTGGCGTATTCGATCCGTTTCAGGCGACGTGCGAGGGAAGAGGTCGACGCGCTGAAGCAGACGTACAGTCGGCAGTTTGCGAGCGACCTCGATCAGTGGTTCACGTTCATTGCGACGGCAGCGGAGGCCCGCAACGAGTCACATTCGATCGATGCGTATGCATTGCTTCAGGAGATCGAAGCTGAAGGATTCGAAGAGAGTCGCTGGAAATTCCATCTGAAGAAGTTCGCCAGTGCTGACATGATGAGTCAGATACGGCAGTTGCTGGTCATGCTGGGGAAACGCTGCCCTCCGACAGAGTTCCGAATGACGACCGCGTGGTTCGATCTGCTGGAGAGCGTCAAGCATGACGTGCAGGCATTCTATGAGATCGACCACGCGGGCTGCCGCGTCATCTTGTGCAAAGTCGACCTGGGCGATGGAGTGCCGTACGAGGATGAACATGAGTGACAGGGGAAATGTGCATCGGTTCGTCCGCCAGCTTGAAGAGATGATCAGGATGCAGTTTCACGTCACCCTGTCCGAGGCAACCCGCCGCATCCTGGAGCGGGAGGCTTTGCGACTTGGTGTTGACTACTGCGAAGACTTCGGGCAGCTGCTGCTGGTCGAGTGTCTGACGGATCCACCCACCAGTGATTCCGGTGTGCTCCGGCTATTGCGTCGTGTCCGGCAGCGATTGTATCGGGAGCTCAAACAGGAACGTGAACGGCTCTCGAAACTGTCTGGGGATGTCGCTAAGGAGTGCGATCCGGTTGACCTGGCAGCACTTCGTGAAGTGGTTGAAGGACTGCCTGATGACGACCTGGTCCTCTTGTTTGAGCGTCTGTCGGCGGGGAGCACTGTGCAGGACATCGCGGCCGAAATGGGGGTCTCACGACGAACGGTCTATCGCAGGCTGAAGGACCTTCGCACGCACATTCGCAATCACCTCTAATGGGAGGCCGATGAGGCCTTTGGAGTCAAAGCGGTATTGTTCATGACTCCAGATCGCCTGCGTTGGCTCCATTTGCAGGACCCTGACGCCGGTTCAAATCCGTCGAGATCGATGATCCACCGCCGCTCTCCGTCGTCAATGACGTTGTTGCCGTGGTCGACCGACTGGAGTGGCTCGATGTGCGTCGGCGACTGGGCGAATTCGTCGAGGGCGGTTCGTGCCGGCGAGATGATGGCCTGCGGGTTCATCGCGGTACCTGGCTGAATCCGCTCGAGACCGGACGTTCCGGCGGGAGAACGCCCCCACCGCCCCTGCCACCATCACTGCCCCGCAGCAACAAACCCCCACCGCGTCAGCGTCGTCTCCGCCTTGATCAGCAGGCCGTCCTCCAGCAGCACCGGCGGAGCCCACGACGGCGTGTCGGCTACCTTGTACGTGGCGACCGGCTCGTATCCCTCGCCCGTCGCGGCAAAGATCTGCAGCGTGCCGGTGTCCGTCAGAGCCAGCACGTATCCTTCCACGGTGAGGAACGTCACGTTGTCGCCGGTCCGGCCCGGGCCGCTCCACAGCACGTCACCCGTCGCGAGATCCAGGCAGAACAGTTGCCCCCGACGGTAGTGCGAGAAGCCGTACAGCAATCCGTCGCGGACGACAGCCGTGCTCATGTCCAGGGCAACGTCTTTCTGATGCCAGTCTTCCGCAACGGTCCACGTGCCGTCCCTGTTCTTGCGCGGGGAGAAACTGCGGACGCCGCGATTCTCCGCACCCACGATAATGTGGCCGTCATGGAAGCTGGGCGTCGGCATGTTCTGGTCAGATGAAACCTGCGGGAAGGGCGTCTCCCACAGCTGTGTGCCGGTCGCCGCGTCGACGCCGGTCAGCACCCGCTGGTTCCAGTCGATGACCTGCCGCACGCCATCGATCTCGATGAGGATTGCCGACGAATACGCTGCGGCATCCTTCCCCTGTCGCCAGACTTCCTCACCTGTCGCTGCGTCGAAGGCGAACAGGGCCCCCCGTTCGTCGTTGCCCAGGTGCACGATGACGTGATCGCCATCCACCAGCGGCGACGTCGACGCACCCCAGTACGGATGGTTCTGTCCGAACTCGCCGGAGTAGTCCCGTTGCCACAGCTTGCGGCCGGTCCCGGCATCCCGGGCGGTCAGGACACCGGTGATGCTGAGCGTGAAGACGCGTCCCTCCGCCAGGGCAGGGCTGGACTTCGGACCCTTGCCGTGAAACTCCGCACCGCCGCCGATCTTGAACGGCGTCCTGTCGCTCTGCTCCCAGATTGTCTCGCCGGTCTTCAGGTCCAGGCAGCGGATCACTTCGTTCTCACCCTGTCGGCCATGCTGCCAGACGCGGCCATCGGCAACGAGCGGCGAGCCGTAGCCGGTCCCCACGTCGACCTGCCACTGCTTTACGAGCTCATCGGGCCAGGTGGCGGGAGGCTGATATCCCTCAACAAAGCCGGTTCGCTGTGGACCAAGCCAGCCGGTCCATTCGGTGTCAGCCGATCGGGCCGGGGCAGCACAGCAGAGGAGGGCGGCGGCGACGAGCGGGAGGCGGCGTGCGTTGGTGGGCGACATCGAAGAGCTTTCCGTGCCTGGGTGCCGGGGGGACGCATCGGGGCCGGAGGCCTTGCCGATCCGGTTGACCCATCGTACGGACTCGTTCCGTCGTGGGAAGCCCCCCCTCCAGTCGAAGCTACGGGCTCGTCGTGGTCTTCACTTTCGTCTCGAGGTCATGCGAACCGGCCAGGCCGATTCCGATACCGGCCAGCGCCGCGGTGCCGCCCAGCGTGACGAGCCACGGCGGGAACGGCTCTTCGTACCCCTGTGCGCGGATTGGATCGTTCCCCGTGACGAGTATCGCCAGCGGTCGGGCTGTCGGCGGTGCAGCGTGATGAGTCCAGATGCGGAGCGACCGGCTCTGGCCTTCTGCCACCACTTCGTAGACACCTGGCGACAGGGGCACCAGCCGGTAGACGCCATCGCTGGCGGTCGTCGTGCGGGCAACGTCGCGACCGGACTGCCGGACGGCGACAGTACGCCCGGCGAGTGGCCGGCCCTGCGAATCGACGAGTTGCCCCTGCAGGGTGCCGTTGGGTGTGAGCGCGACGTCGACGGCAGGCCTGGCCATCATCGAGCCGGCAGACGCGGGCGCGTGCGGGATCAGCATCCCCAGGCAGGCCAGGGCGAACGCAATCTGCGGAAGTCGTTGCTGCCAGCGCATGTGACGTGCCGTCCCTCTTCCGGGCGTCCGGGGAATCAGCAGGCAACCGCATCATGGTCGCGAATGGACCATGGCGAAAGACGACGGTTGTAGCGGTTGGTTCGGCAACCTGCCTGATTACTGAATTCGGCTGCCAAATCCCGCGTTCACGAAGGATTTGCTGGAGTGGTCGACATTCGGCGACGGGTCGGGGGGGAATCGGGCCGCCCGCTCGACACTCTGCACCGGGACCGGCGGAAACTGCCGGTCGAATGCCCGGATCAGCCGACCAGGGAGGGCCCCTCGTCAAATGTCCGGCTGTTCGCTGGTTGGACGGCAGGGGGCGTGTGCGGAACGTCGGTCGGTGGAACGTCGGCGACCATCCGGCGATGCCGGGCTACTCCTGCGATCCGGCCGTCGCCTTCGTGCTGACGTCGATCCGCAGAATCGATTCGGGGCGGAAGATGTGCATGACGTTGCGGTTCTTGAGTGTGACCATGACCCACTCCGGGTGAATCGTCACCCACACGTCCTCGTTCACACGCGAACTGGTGCCGGAGATTCCCTTGTCGCTGCGTGTGAAGGCCCGCAGTGTGTTGTCGACGACATCGCGGTAGATGACGGCGTGGACGGGGCCGGAGAAGATCGGCTCGGCAGCCCGGGCGGCGGTGGAGCAGGCGAGGACGAGAGCGAGGGCAAGGAGGTGCGTGCGCATTGGTGTGGCCCCTGAGTTGAGATGGTGTCCTGTTTGTTGTGCGGGGGTGTGATGTCGGACGTCAGTTTGCAGATGACGTCCCGCAGGTTGAAGACAGTCCGAGGTCGACGAGCAGCTGCAGCGCCTGTTCCTCGCGGCCTTCGTTGCATTTGGTCCCTTTCTTCCGCCGGAGCCTGGTACGTGCCCGTTCGTGGTCGTCTCCCATCTGGCGGAAGGCGTCGTAGGTGGCGGCGAGTTCGAGAACGACTGCGTCGGTGTCCTCGAGCTGCCGGATGAACGGTTGGAACGGCTCCACTTCTGCGAGTTGAGCCCGTTCCTTTGCTTCGATGACGTAGTACGATTTGCCCTGGCCGCTGATCTCTTCGGATTCAGTCACCAGCTCCATCGATTCGAGCATTCGCAGTTCTGCGTGCAGGCCCTCGCTGTACGGTCCGTAGAAGTGGATGGTGTACCGGTAGCGTGTCGGGAGTCCCAGTCGCTGCAGCAGCTTGATTTCCTTCTGGAGGCGGGTGCGACCGGCGACTCGTCCGTGCCTGTGGGCTGCGATGACGCCGGCAAGCCAGCGGTAGTTCTCGATCATGGTGGATGGACTCCTCATCCCTGACAGGCCCGGGCGATTGAACGCGCGCCGTCGGCTGAGCTTATGCCGATGACGTTTCGGCTATTCGCATCATCATGTTGTAGTGCTCTTTGTGGCCATGTATCTCGAAGATCCTGCGAAAGATCTTCCGCTGCTGTTCGAGCGTCGCGTCATCGATGGTAATGTACAGGTCGTCGTGAACGAAATGCGAACCGTCGTGTACCCACGACAGCAATGATCGGACAATTACTTTTTCCTCGCCATCGAAGCGATCTACCAGGTCGGGGAGGTTGATGCCACCGAAGATCTTGAAGTAGTTCTCAAGAATGCGCCGCATCGAATTCTGTACTGTCAGATCGTCGCATTTTCCTTCCCGCACCTCGCGCCACAGCAGTTCGTACGAGCTCCGAACCGGGTTGGAATCATGTCCGTCGACCCGGGACTTGCCATCTACCTTTCGGACGATCCAGAACGTCTCATCCTTGAGCTTCTCGTTGTTGCCACGCTTGCGGTCGTGGGTTATCTCCTTGTGGAAGTAGACGTTGTGGGTGAGCAGGAATAGCTGCTTCACAGTAGAGGCGTTGTTGCGGATGGTCTCGCGCAGCTTATGGACTAATGTGCTCACGACAAACAGGATTTCGCTGTCAAGGCTGGATACCGGGTCATCAATCACAGCAACACGATCCCGATCGACGCCGGTTTCGTCGTGGCTCCCTTCCAGCAGGTGGTAGAAGTAGAGGAACGTGATGAAGGTGCGTTCCCCCTCGCTCAGTGTCTTTTTCGCATCGGAGCCATCATCTCGGATCAGTTTGTAGCAGCCACGGTCGTTGGCCGGCGCCAGTGAGAAGCCGCGAAATCCGAAATGCTTCAGCAAGCCGTTGATCGCGTCGATTGTTGGCTGAGTGCTCGTGAGATCTTTCTCCCATTCTGTGATCTCAGAGTTTCTTTGCCGACGTGCCTCCTCCTTTGCCTCAATCTTCTTCTCAATGCTGTCGATCGCGCGTGAGAGATTGCTGGAATCGCGATCATACGTGTCGAGCGAGGCCGATAGCGCTTCGTCAATGAAGTGTCTCCAGACTTCCCGTTTAAGGTTCTCTCGCTCCTGGGCAAGATTCGCCACCGTGCGGTTGTGCTCAGCGATCAGCTGATTGGCATGGCTGAACAGTTGTTCGATTTCGGCTTTAATCGTGTCGACAGATTCCAGGGTGATCGATCGGCTGGGCTCTTTCTGTTTCTCCTGCAGGCGTTGCTGGTTTACTTCCACGTGGGACTTCAGTCGCTTTGCCTTGTCTCGCAATGACTCGGAGTTCAGCTGAGGCGGGGCATCGACGAGAAGAGAGTCCAGTTGCTCCGAGATCGCATTCGCGGCTTTCGTGTAGTCTGCGGCGAGCGTGGCGATCGCTTTTGTGTCTCGCTCGTACGATTCATCGAAGTACGAGTTGAGGCGATCCGCAAGGGCATCGCTGACCGGCTGTTGACAGAACGGGCAGCGTCCCTGGCTGTGCTCAAGGAACGGGATACCCGTGCGGACCCAGTCGCTGTTCTTCAGGTGTGTGATGATGGCGGCAACGTCAACGTCAGCTGTGCCGATGATTTTCTTCTGCAGGAGCGGCGACTGCTCAAGCGATGTGAGCCGTTGGAAATCGGGTGTTTCGATTAGTTCGAGTGACGTTACGTCATCTGCGTAAACTGTCGCCGCTCGCGTCTTCAGTTCATCGAGTGTGCGCAACTCGCAGGTGCTGTTTCCCCGTTGTGCCAGTACTTCCTTCCGGAGTTCCTTTTTGCTGCCGTGGTAGCCCGTGAAAGCCGGTTTGAGCTCAGGGCCGAGACGGTTCTTCAGGTCCCAGCATGATTCCTGTAGTTTCTCCTGCGCGTCGTCGCGTTCGGTGCGTTTCTCTTTGAGTCTGGACTTGAGCCTGTTGATCTCTTCGTCCAGCGACTGGACGTCTTTGCGTGCGGCTTCAATCTTCTTGAGTGCCTCAACTCCCGATTTCCCGAGAGTGAATACACCGGGGAGATCGTCCGGGTGACGGAAATAGTCTTCGACGAACTGCTCGTTGTAGACGAGGACATCGACGGGGGAATCATTCTGCCATCGAATGGAACAGTGTTCGTACTCACCTGGGGTGTCGAGCACTCGAGAAATTGTGGTCTTGCCCGAACCGTTCGGGCCGTAGAAGTAGTTGAATGTGCTGAGACCATCGATTGTGCATGGAGGGCTTCCATACGTGGCGACGTCTGCAATGTGTATGCTCTGAATCATTGGCGGAAGCGTGTCTGAAGACGCTACGAGTGACAGTGGCTGGCCGGCGAGTGTGCCGGTGTGGCGTACAGAAACCCTGACCCCATCAAGCGGACCCGCCTGGTCAGTCAGCAGGTTCCATTAGAACCGCACGCGAAGGCGCCTTCAACCGTTGTCGCGTGTCGCGTTCCCGCCGCGCGGCAGGATGTTCGGCCGGCGGCTTCCTGTCGCTGCGCGACCCCGGTTGGCGAGCAGAGGGCGTTGCCGGGACCAGTCCCAGCCTACCTGGTGAACGCGCACGGCTCTCAGAGCCGTGGCACGCGCAATGGCACTTGTGGCGAGCCGGGAGCGTGAGCTCCCGGGTGAAAACCGTGATACGTGCGTGTTGCGCCCGAGCTGACGCTCGGGGCTCGCCATGTCACATTGGGGGCTCGCCAGGGGCGATGGGGCGACGTCGTCGCAGATGCTGGGACCAGTCCCAGCCTGCGTCCTGCCGGCTCACATCCGGTGCACTCGCTTGCGCTTCGTGCTGGTATCACTCACCGCTCACCGCTACCCGGCGGCGTCTGCCGCCTCCGCCAGCAGGCGGGCCTGGGCGGCCGAGGTGTCGATCGTCAGTTGCACCTGCACCTCCCAGCAGCCGGTCTCGTCCGCAGTGAACTCCCAGCGGGGCATCACGACGCAGCTCTGATGCACCAGTTCGAAACCGCCTTCGGACTGGCTGACGGTCTGGATCGGGAACGTCCAGATGCCGGCCGGCTGCGAGAGTTCGACCGAGGCGTCGACGCCCAGCCATTCGTCGGTCAGGCCGATCCGCTCGGTGGGATCGAGGCTGTGGACGCTGTCCAGCCGCCCCAGGCGGTCACCGGTTGCGTTATAGAAGTACCGGTCGTCCGCACCGCCGGCCATCGCGGCGAAGTTGAATTCCACGCCGAAGTGGAACGGCTGTCCGCTCGGCAGGTTTTCCAGGCGGTAGGTGATGGTGAGCTGGCTGCCGGCGCTGGTGTCGAACTCGACCGTCTTGGTCATCTGCACGCGATGGTCGCCGACCTCTCCCTCGCGGGTCATGATGACGGCGGCCTGTTCGTCGGTGCGACGGACGCGGGTCGAATGCACGCCCAGCACGAAGTCGCCGATCTCTCCCTCGCCGGTCTGGAACTCTTCGAGCGTCAGGCCGGGGCGGAGGAAGTGGTCGACCAGACTCTTGCGCGGCCAGGCGTCGTACCCGATCTTGCGGTCCAGGTCGGGCTGCTTGAAGTGAACGCTGCCGACGTCGCTGATCGCCGGGCCCTCACCATGCGAGGCACCGCCGGCCAGCACCTTCTGATGGTACGGTTCGGGGCGGCGGTTGAGCGTGGCGAGCAGGTTGACCTTCGTTCCCCGCAGGTCGAGTTCGTACAGGTGACCGCCACGTGCCGGAGCCAGGTAGGCGATCAGCCGGTCGGTGGCGACCCGCACTTCCTTACGGGCGTCGAGGTTGAAGTCCTTCGCCTGCACGTCGACCCAGCGTCCGCTGCGGCCGGAGAGCTGTTCGACGGCGGTGTCAGCGGCAATCAGGTGGCGGTAGATGGCGTTCCGCAGGTGGGGCAGATAGAGCCCGCCGAACGATCCATGCCAGTACGGGCAGTTGCATTCGCCGCGGTACAGCTCGGTTTCGGCGAGCTGGTACAGGTCGGGGCGTTCGCGGGCGGCGGGGGAATCGGCCAGGGCAGCGAGCCGGTCGCTGATTTCCCGCATCCGACAGTACATCTCGTTGCTTTCGGGGTATTTGACGAGGAAGTTCCGCCAGTAGCCGCCGCGGACAAACTGCTTGAGTTCCGGCCAGTCGGGGTCGTTTTCCTTCTTCTGAACGAGGTCGTAGTAGGTGATCTGCTGGCTGGTGGGCATGGCCCACTCGGTCATTTCGCGGTAGCTGGAGGCAGGCAGATAGACCCGGCCCAGTGGGGGCACATGATCGACCGACTCGCCCAGCGTGGTGACATGCAGCCAGTCGCGGTTTTCCATCAGCAGGTCGAAGAACCGCCGCAGCCAGCCGTCCCGGTAGACGTGGTCGTGCGTGCCGGGCCAGGCACCGAACTTCTCTCCGTCGTCGCCGAAGACCGCCACCGGGTTGGGGAATCGTTCGGCGATGTCCCGCAGGTAGTCGATGGTAACGTGGGGTTCCTGGAAGGGGATGGTGTACCGCAGTGGCTCGCTGCCGGGAAACATCTTGAGGACCCGGCCCTCGTCTTCGGTGAGGTAGTAGCCGTGCAGCTGGTCGGGTTCGAGGCCGGCACCGCGGAAGTGGTAGTCGTCGACGACGGTGTATTCGATGCCGCCGTCCACGATGTCGCTGGTGAACGGTGTTTCCCAGACCCGTTCGGGGACCCACATGCCGCGAACCGGCTTGCCGAACAGGTTCTGGAGGTATTCGCCGTAGCGGCGGATCTGTCCGACACGGTCCCGCTGGGGGATGGCGGCGAGGATCGGTTCGTAGAAGGGGCCGCCGAGAATCTCGATCTGTCCGCGCTCGACGAATGCGCGCAGTCGGTCAATGTACTCGGGGTGCTCGGCGACGATCCATTCGAGGAGGCTGCCGGAGGTGTGCAGCGTGATCTTCAGTTCGGGGTAGTCGTCGAGGACATCGAGGAACGGCTTGTAGCTGTCCTGGTAGGCAGCTTCGAAGACGCCGTCGAAATTGCCCACCGGCTGGTGGTTGTGCAGCACGAGGACAAGGCGGACAGTTCCGGGCATGGTGGGGGCTCACCGGCGACAACGGATGACACGGACGGCCCGGCCGGCAGCGGCGCGCAGGCGGGCCATTTGCAGCGGTTGATACCAGTTTTTGGCGATCCGATGAATAGGTCCTGCGAGGATTCCCGCAAGCGGGAACCGACGCGGACCGGCAGGGGCAGGCTGGGGGAGTGAGTTAATCGAGGTCGACTTCCACTTCCCGCAGGAACTTCGCCGCCTCCTCCGGAGCGACCGGATTGATGTAGAACCCGCTGCCCCACTCGAAGCCGGCCACGCCCGCCAGGCGGGGGAAGATCTCCAGGTGCCACGTGTAGTGCGGCAGGTCCTTGTGGTCGAACGGGGCGGTGTGGATGACGTAGTTGTAAGGGGGATCGTCGAGGGCCAGTTCGAGCTTGCGGAGGGTCTGTTTGAGAACGACGCCCATTTCCTCGATGCCCTGCCGGGTGACGTCCTCGAAGTGGCTCTTCTGCGTCTTGGGGACGATCCAGGTTTCGAAGGGGAAGCGGCTGGCGAACGGGCAGAAGACGAGGAAGTTGGGGGAATCGATAACGACCCGATCTTCGGAGGCAAGTTCCTGCTGGACGATGTCGTTGAAGATGCAGCGACCGCGGTAGCGGTAAAAGGTCAGGGCCCCGTCCAGTTCTTCCTGGACGGTGATCGGGACGATCGGGTTGACGATCAGCTGCGAGTGGCAGTGGTCGAGGGAGGCACCGGCCTGCCGGCCCGAGTTCTTGAAGATCAGGCCGTGGACCAGCCGGGGATCCTTCTTCAGGTCGACCAGCCGGTCGCGGTAGACCCACATCACCTCGCGGATGTTGTCGACAGACAGCCGCGACATGTTCGTTTCGAAGTGCGGGCACTCGATGATGACTTCGTGAGCGCCGACGCCGTTCATCATGTCGTAGATGCCGTCGCCGCGTTTGGTCAGCTCGCCCTCGATTTTCAGGGCGGGAAACTTGTTGGGGATGACCCGGACGCGCCATCCGGGGCCGTTGGCATCGGTGCCCGGTTCGCGGTAGGCGAGGATTTCCGGAGGGGTGGCGTCCTCGTTTCCTTCGAGAAAGGGGTCAAATGCCTTTTCGGGCTGCTGGTCCCGGCGGGGGTAGGCGTTGGGCCGCGAGAGCCGCTCGGGCGCAATGATGACCCAGCGACCGACGATCGGATCTTTTCGCAACTCCGGCATTCGACAGACCTGTCAGCAAGCGTTCACCGTTCAGTGTGCGGCCCGGGAAGGTCAATGGGGCGGTCCGGAGCCGACGTACCGGCGGATTGTAGTTCACCTGCCGCGTTCAGGGCGAGCGGAGCCTGCGGCGATGATGCAGGCGGGCGTTGGTCAGCCGGCTCGCGACCATCTAGAATTGACGAAACCGTTCGCCAGGAATTCCGGGTGGCCGTTTCGTGGCAATGTGGCCGCATCGGCACCGCCCGAGTTGTCCCCAGCATGAACAGCTCATGACCGTTCCGTCCGCAGCGTCGATGCGCCCCTCCGACAGCCGGTCCAGTTCCCTGCCGCGATCCGTGCTCATCGTCGAGGACGAGAGCGTGATCCGCAACACGCTGGGAGAGTTTCTTGCCAGCGAGGGGTACACCGTCGAAGGTGTCGAAACCGTCGCCGAGGCGATCACTCTGGCTCACAAGAACGATTTTCAGGTGGCGGTCTGCGACGTGCAGCTTCCAGACGGGGACGGCATCAACCTGCTGCGTCGCCTGCAGCAGATCAAGCCGGACACGTTCGTGCTCATCATTACCGCCTACGCCACGGTCGAAAGTGCGATTGAGGCATTCAAGGCGGGGGCGTTCGACTACCTGGTCAAGCCGGTCATCTTTGACGATCTGGCGCACAAGCTGCAGCGGGTGTTCGAGTACCGGCAGCTGTTCTTCGAGAACCAGTGTCTGCGGCGGGAACTGGCCCAGCCA
>ENA-ORCW01000226-ORCW01000226.1-marine-metagenome-genome-assembly--contig:-NODE-226-length-54332-cov-4.092471_pt1 | contig 54332 bp, 43 predicted proteins | sample MGYA00237784_ERZ508517 | MGnify/ENA primary metagenome ERZ508517 (study PRJEB26187, sample SAMN06268979) | marine metagenome | isolation source: Tt ae E1 feedstock associated aerobic enrichment on...
CAACCATCCGGGCCTCGACATCATCCGGGTGCGCAGCTTCGACGTGGCCACCTTCGTCGCCTTCGGCGCGGCCCACCTGGGCGTGGCCGGCAACGACGTGCTGATGGAGTTCGACTATCCCGAGCTCTATGCCCCGGTCGACCTGAAGATCGGCTACTGCCGCCTCTCCGTGGCCGCGCCCAGCCGCTTGGCCAAGAGCGACGATCCCAGCCGCTGGAGCCACATCCGCGTGGCCACCAAGTACCCGGGGATCACCCGGCGCCACTTCGCCGCGCGTGGCGTGCAGGCCGAGTGCATCAAGCTGAACGGCGCCATGGAACTGGCCCCGGGCCTGGGGCTGTGCCGGCGCATCGTCGACCTGGTGTCCACCGGATCGACCCTGAAGGCCAACGATCTGGTGGAGGTCGAGACCATCGCCGAGGTCACTTCGCGCCTCATCGTGAACCGCGCGGCCCTCAAGACCCGCTCCGAGGAACTGACCGGCTGGGTCGAACGCTTCCGCGAGGCCGCCGATGCCGCTTAGGTTGGATGCTTCCGCCGCGGGCTTCGAGGACGCGTTCACCGCGCTGCTGAACAGCAAGCGCGAGGCCGCCGCCGACGTCGACGCCACGGTGGCCGAGATCATCGCCGGCCAGCACGGCCACGTGAATTACGACGTCATTCCGGGCGTGGTCTATACCGAGCCGGAGATTGCCACAGTCGGCAAGACCGAAGACGCCCTCAAGGAAGCCGGCATCCCATACCGCAAGGGGGTGTTCCCGTTCATCGCGAATTCGCGGGCGCGTGCGGGCGGACATACGGACGGCAAGGTGAAGATCCTTGCCCATAAGGAGACCGATCGTGTCCTGGGCGTGCATATTATCGGTCCGCATGCCGGCGAGCTGATTGCCGAGGCAGCCACCTCGATGGAATTCGGCGCGAGCAGCGAAGACATCGCCCGCTGCTGCCACGCCCATCCGACACTGGCCGAGGCGATCAAGGAAGCGGCCCTGGCCGTCGACAAGCGGTCGATCAACTCCTGACGCGACCGACGGGCCTGATCCTCCGCAACTGCGCTCCAGCCGGAAGAGCCACGTGAAACTCGACCGCGAACAGATCCAGCAGCACATTCCGCATCGTCCGCCGTTCCTCTGGCTGGATGAGGTTGTCTCGGTCGACGAGGAGCGGATCCATGCACGCAAGTACCTGGATCCGCAGCTGGACGTCTTTCAGGGACACTACCCGCACTTCCCGGTCCTGCCGGGGGTGCTGCTGTGCGAGGCGTGCTTTCAGGCGGCCGCCGTCATGATTGCCCGGATGCTGCCCGGCGACGACGGACAGGTTCCCGTGGTGACCCGGCTGAACAACACGAAGTTCCGCCAGATGGTCCGGCCGGGCGACACGATCGATCTCGAAGCGGAGCTGACCGAACGGGTCTCCAATGCCTTCTTCTTCAAGGGGAAGGTGTCGGTCGACGGGAAGGTGGCGGTTCGTCTCGAGTTCGCCTGCACGGCAACCGACGCGGAAGCGTAGGGTGTCGTCGCCGAAGGCGACGCACCGGTCGCAGGCTGGTTGCGTGTGAGATGCGATCGGTGCGTCACGGCATCGGTGAGGGGCTTTCGATCGGGGTGGCACCGGTTTTCAAACCGGTGCCGGCGCAGCCGGCAAGAGGCTGTTGGCCCGCCATTCGGAGCATTGTTCCGGGGCATCGCTCGCGTGGCTCGCTCCTGCCCCGGCCACCCGTCTGTTGCATCCGTGTGCCCTGCGATCGGTGCGTCACGGGCCGGTCAGCGTTTGACGCATCACCTGCAAAGGACCGCTCCTGATGGCCTGCCGTGGCGCACCCTACGACGCTGGCATGCTGACCGGGGGACGACATCGTCAGGTCGCTTGGACCGGTTTCACCCGGCAGCTCACGCAGCCGGCTCGCCTGGTGTGTTACAGAGCTGGTCGGTCATAGCTGGTAGGGCCGGCTATTGCCGGCCGTCGAATGCCCAAGGGCGGCCGGTTGGAACCGACGTGTGCCACGGCTCTGTGCGCCGTGCGCATGACATCTCGCGACCGCGGGCTGGGGCGCGAGGCGTGACTCACGTCCGTCCATGCAATCTCGGAATGCAAACGTCTTGAGGCGTCACGGCCCCAGTCATGGTGGGAATGCACTCGCTTGCGCTTCGTGCTGGTATTGGGCGACGCCGCCTCAGGAAGCCGTTCCCCCGATGTTCGGATGTCCTGGCAGCTTCTTCTTGTCGCTGCGCGACCCGGACAAGCAAGTTGTCCGGGCCACCCGGGAAAACCGTTCGACCTACATGCTTGCCTTGAAGGGCAAGCATGCCACCCGGCGCCATTCGCAAGATTGTCCGGGGCATCGCTCGCGTGGCTCGCTCCTGCCCCGGCCACCCGCCGGTTGCGATTGGACGAGCGCAGCCGGCAAGAGGTTGTTGGCCGTCTGGTTGTTTGAACGCTGCCCTGCAGCCTCGTGTCGCTGCGCGACCCCGGTTCGGAGAACCGGGGCTACCCGAGGTTGGGGGGCGCCTGGGGACTCACGCACCTGCCTCGCCAGGAGTCAGGGGGATGCGAGGCGACTACGCTTCCCGTCGGTAGCGGGCGGTGATCCACCCCAGGCCGCTGCGGACGGCCATCATGCCCCGGGACGAGCGGCTCCAGAATTCCTCGTGCAGCACCGTGAAGGCGATCAGCACCAGACCCGCGACTGTCCCCAGCCAGCGGCGGCGCAGCTGCGTGTCGTCCGAGAGCCGACGCAGCCACGGGATGTACCACGGGTCGGCAAACAGTTCGGCCGGCGGCGCGGGGGCCGGCTCGGGGATCCGGGGATCGAATCCCAGGGACGGATCGACCGACAGCCGGGCGTCCCCCTCCCGGGTCGCATCCATGTCGTAGCGGGCCAGCTCGGCGACGAAGGCGGGATTGTGTTCCAGCTCGTCGCACAACTTCTCCAGGTGCCGCGTCGTCCGCTGCAGCTCCACCAGCTGATAGCGAACCTCAAGGGCCTGCCGTCGCAGCCGGCTCCACTCGTCCGCGCGGGGCGCAACGGCAGCGCAGGCGTACAGGGCGGCGGCCAGAAACAGGCAGAGCCAGAACGCCACGGAGACCAGCGATCCGCCCAGCGAACCGTTGTGACCGGGAGCACTCATCCTGAGTGATATCGGCCGGATGCCGGCGGCGGGAGCGGTCTGTTGGTGCCGCGAGCTGTCCACAAACAGAAAACGCCCGACTTTGTTGCCAAAGCCGGGCGTATGGATCAGGGTCGCCGGGAGGGTTCGATCAGGAGATCGTGCCACCGAAGACGGCACCGGCACCGAGGATCTCTTCGATCCGCAGCAGCTGGTTGTACTTGCAGATGCGGTCGGTCCGGCTGGCCGAGCCGGTCTTGATCTGGCCGGTTCCGAGAGCCACGGCGAGGTCGGCGATGGTGGTATCTTCGGTTTCGCCGGAGCGGTGGCTCATGACGGCGGTGTAACCGTTGCGATACGCCAGGTTGACCGCTTCGATCGTTTCGGTCAGCGTGCCGATCTGGTTCACCTTGATGAGGATGCTGTTGGCGATCCCCTTCTCGATGCCGTCGCCCAGACGCTTCGAGTTGGTCACGAACAGGTCGTCGCCGACGAGCTGGCACTTGTCGCCCAGCTTCTCGGTCATCAGCTTCCAGGCGTCCCAGTCGTCTTCGTCGCAGCCGTCTTCGATCGAGCAGATCGGGTACTTCTCGACCCAGCCGGCGAGCAGATCGACCATGCCGGCCGCGTCGTACTCCTGGCCTTCGACGGTGTAGACCTTTTTGTCGCGGTCGTAGAACTCGGTAGCGGCACAGTCGAGGGCGATCTTGACCTGTTCGCCCGGGGTGTAGCCGGCGTTCTCGATCGCGGTCAGGATGACCTGGATCGCTTCTTCGCTGTTCGGCAGGTCGGGAGCGAAACCACCTTCGTCACCGACGGCGGTGCTCATCCCCTTGTCGTTGAGCACCTTCTTGAGGTGGTGGAAGATCTCGGTCCCGCAGCGAAGGGCATCGCTGAACCGGTCGAAGCCGAGCGGCATCACCATGAATTCCTGCATGTCGATGCCGTTGTTCGCGTGCGCGCCGCCGTTGATGATGTTCATCATCGGAGCCGGCAGACGGTTGGCGCCAACACCACCCAGGTAGCGGAACAGCGGCAGCAGGCTCGAGCGGGCCGCGGCATGAGCGACGGCCAGCGAGCAGGCGAGAATCGCGTTGGCGCCCAGGCGGCCCTTGTTGGGGGTGCCGTCGCAGTCCAGCATCGCCCGGTCGACCATGGCCTGGTCGAAGGCATCCAGGTCGAGCAGCACGTCGGAGAGTTCGCCGTTGACGTGATCGACCGCCTTCTCGACCCCCTTGCCCATGTAGATGGACTTGTCGCCGTCACGCAGCTCGACGGCTTCGTGAGCGCCGGTGCTGGCACCGCTGGGGACGGCGGCCCGACCGACCGAACCGTCCTCGAGTTCCACATCCACTTCCACGGTGGGGTTGCCGCGGCTGTCCAGAATCTGCCGTCCGTGAACGGCGGTAATTGCCATGCTCATTGACTTTTCACCTCTGAATCGGTTCTTATCCGGTTTCGCTGATCCGTCGCCGTTGTGGACGTGGGCCGGAGCGGCGCGCTCGCAGGGCGCTGTCGCACCTCCGGCTCGCGAAGATTACTCATTTCCCGACGCTCAGGAAACCGTCCGGGCGGTTTCTGGCCCGATTCCGGACTGCACCGACCGTTTCCGTCCCCCTCGTCTGTGAGTCATGCCCATGTGCCGCAGCATTCTTCATCTCGCCTTCACTCTGGTTCTCGCCGGATCGGCCTGTGCGGGAGACTGGAACCAGTGGCGCGGCAACGACCGCAGCGGCCTGGCGGTCGACTCCCCTCCCCTCATCGATTCGCTGCCAGACGAGGGACTCGTGCCGGCCTGGACCAGCGAACCGGTCAAGTCGGCCCGAAGCGGCGGCTGGGGCTCGCCGAGTGTCGTCGGTGAGCGGGTGTATCTGTTCACTCACGAGAAGGAACAGCTGTTCGACCCCGGCAAGAAGAAGTACCCCTGGCTCGCGCCCTCCAAGCGGGGCGGCATGACCGACGAGGAATACGCCGAGTACGAAAAGAAACGTCGCGATGAGGACGAAGCCCGGGGAAAGGCGTTTGCCTTCCGCGAACGGGTTTACTGCTTCGATGCGGAGACCGGCCAGACCGTGTGGGTTTCCCGCTCCGAATCGGTGTATACGCGTTTCCCGCAGTCCGGCTCTCCCACGGTGGTCGACGGACGGATCTACATCCTTGGGGCCGGGCGTCAGGCTCGCTGCCTCGATGCCGCGACGGGAGAGGATCTCTGGACGACTCGCATCCCGGGAGAGTTTCGTGACGAATTCTACCAGTCGTCGATTCTGGTGGCCGACGGTGTGGCGATCGTGGCCGCAACGAACCTGTTCGGTCTCGACGTGCAGACGGGCGAAATCCTGTGGCGGATCGACGAGAAGAACTCCCGCACGACCCACAGCAGCCCGGTCTCCTGGGACAGCGGGAACGGGGAGTTCGTCGTCATCAACTTTGCCGGCGGGCAGACCGCCTGCATCGATCCGCATGACGGCCGCGAGCTGTGGCGTGTCAAATCGGAAGGAGGCCTCTCGACGCCGGTCGTCGCGGGAAACCGTCTGATCACGTACGGCAACAGCCGGCAGAAGGGGGTGCGCTGTTTCGCGCTCAACACGCAGGAGCCGGAGCTTCTCTGGCACTTCCGCGGCCTGCAGGACAAGGGGAGCAGTCCCGTCGTGGTCGACGGACATCTGTTCGTGCAGGGTGAAAAGCGGCTGGCCTGCATCGACGTCGAGACCGGCGATCGGGAGTGGACCGGCTTTCTCGACCTGGCCTCGCCGCAGTTCACCTCGCTGATCGCTGCCGACGGCAAGGTGTTCTATGCCTACGACGGACTGGTCTGCTTCCGGGCGACGCCGGAGGGATTCGAGCCGCTGATCGAGGCGAAGTTCGACGCCGCGGGGCGGATGGCGACCGAGGAGTACTTCCGCGGCGAACTGAACCTCGACGCGATTGAGAAGGAAGAGAACGGCCTGGAGAAGGCGCTGCGGCTGTACCAGAAGCATGTCGGTAAGCACGGACCTCTGAAGTGTGCAACGCCGGCGATTGCTGACGGGCGGATGTACGTGCGGATGAACGACGCGCTGGTCTGTTACGACCTGCGGGCGTCGCGGTGAGAGAGTGAGCGGACGCAGGTCTGGATCGGATCGGCTGCTCCTGGGCCGAGCGTCGTTCGTCAATGTGCTCGCCTTGAAGGGTGAGCATGCCACCCGCTCACGTTGCATGTCACTCGCCCGCGTTGAACATCGAAGGGCCGTGGACGATCATTGTGGCTCCTGACTTTCATCCCTGGAGCCCGCCATGACACACCCCGCCTGTTCCCGCCGGTCGTTCCTGAAGGCCGGCAGCCTGCTTCCGCTCGCTGGTCTGTCCGGTCCGCTGTTCGCTGACGATGCCCCCTCGGCTGGCGATCCGGTTCTCAACGAGAAGATCGCGCAACACCGGCAGGTGGCGCTCGACATCCTCAAGCCGTCAAAACGGGATCTCGAATACGGCCTGGCCCTGCACCGGGAATCGCTCGTCTTTGATGCCTACGGCTTCGCTCCGCGGGCAGCGCTGGATGGTGCGGCACTGGCGGCCGCGATCGATGCCGGGGCCTCCGACGTCGAAGTGCAGGATCTCCGCGAAGAGATGTCGATGACGCGGTACGTTCACGATGCCGCGGAACGGGCCGAGTTCGAGCAGGCGTGGGAGGCTGCGGGCGTCACCTGCATCTTTCAGAATGCCGGGGAGGAAGGACAGGATCCGCTGCGGCTGATCAAGCGGCTGGCCCGGTTCACGTACGCGACCGATCATCTGCCGGACTTCATGGCGAAGGCCGCGACGCCCGACGACATCGAAGCCGCCTGGAAGGAGGGCCGGCACTGCCTGTATCTGACCGGCAACGGCGTTCCACTCACACAGCAGTGGGTCAGCACGCACGACGAACTCCGTTACGTGCGGATCTTCTTCCAGCTCGGCATCCGCATGATGCACGTCACCTACAACCGGCGGAACATGCTGGGGGATGGATGTGCGGAGCCAGCCAACGCCGGCCTGAGCGATTTCGGCCGCCAGGCAATCCGCGAGATGAACCGCGTCGGCGTGATTGTCGACGTGGCACACTCCGGGTGGCAGACCAGTCTCGAAGCCGCAAAGGTCTCCGAGAAGCCGATGGTCGCCAGTCACACGACCTGTGCGGCCCTGCACGAACACATCCGGTCCAAGCCGGACGAAGTCATCGAGGCAATCGCCGACACGGGCGGATACGTGGGAATGTGCTGCATCCCGCGGTTCCTGGGGGGCAGCGGCGACATCGGCCGCTTCATCGAACACATCGCCTACGTGGTCGACCGCTTCGGGGACGATCACGTCGCCATCGGAACGGACGTGGCCTACACCTCCCGCAATGCCGGTCGCGAAAACGACAAGCTGCCGCGGCGACCGAAGTCCCGCACCCGCTGGGCGGCGCTGTGGCCGCCCGATCCGTACAAGACGACGGCGGCTGCGAACCAGTCTCTGGCGTGGACCAACTGGCCGCTGTTTACCGTCGGCCTGGTCCAGCAGGGCTACTCGGACGAGCGGATTCGCAAGATTCTCGGCGGGAATGTGATGCGGGTTGCCCGGGCGGCTCTGGGCGAATCGTAATCCGTGACCGCCGAACAGCGTCAGTCGGCCATTCCGTACCGCAGGATGCACCAGATCGCCTGGAAACCGTCCTTCCAGCCGATCTTCTTCCCCTGCTCGTACGTGCGACCGTGATAGCTGATTGACATCTCGAAGATGCGGTACCTGCGGCGGGCGACGCGGGCGGTCATTTCCGGCTCGATGCCGAACCGCTCCTGTCGCAGCCGCGGGCCGATCGCCTCGATCACCTCTCGCTTGAAGAGCTTGTAGCAGGTCTCCATGTCGGTGAGGTTGAGGTTGGTGAAGCAGTTCGAGAGCAGCGTGAGGAACTTGTTCCCCAGGTAGTGCCAGAAGTACAGGACGCGGTGCGGCTGGTCCCCAAGAAAGCGGCTGCCGAATACGACGTCCGCTTCGTCGTTGATGATCGGCTGCAGCAGTCGAGGAATCTCCGCGGGGTCATATTCGAGGTCGGCGTCCTGGATGATGATCGCATCGCCGCGTGCGTGCGAGAACCCGGTCCGGACGGCGGCCCCCTTGCCACGGTTCACGTCGTGGTAGTGAATTGACAGGACGTTGTTCGGGTCGTTCCACTCGCGGGTTTCGTAGTCCTTGAGCAGGTCGCGGGTGCCGTCGCTGCTGCAGTCGTCGACGAGCACGATCTCCTTGCGGATCGGGACCGCCCGGATGCGATCGAGGATCTCGGGGAGCGTGTTCCGTTCGTTGAAGACCGGCACGACGACCGAGAGCTGGAAGTTGTCAGGAATCGCATAGATGCCGAGCTGACGGCAGCCTCCCTCGCCCAGGATTGCGCGGAGCGACTGATACCATTCATTCGTGTAGGGGGCGGCCGTGATCTCGAAGGGAGCCGGTGCGTCAGATGTGCTCACGAATGGGCCTTTCGTCTGTGCCGGCCTGTCACGGAGTGAGTCGACCGCCGGCGAACGGCTTCTGGAATCCGGGTCTGGCAGGGATTAAACTGCGCGCTATCCCGTAAAACCAGTTTAGCAATCTCCAGGGAGGGCGTCTTCCAATGGCCTCGCAGCAAAGCGTACTGACCGACCTGTCGCAAACCCTTCGCGAGACAACTGGCACGACCGTCGTGGATGCCCACGCTGCCGGTCTGCACCTGGCGGGCAACGATCAGTGGTCGGTCTCGCGTCGCATGCTGCACGAAGGTCCGAGTGACGGCGTCGAGGTCGTCAACCTTTGCAACGGACCGTTGACGGTCTCGATTCTTCCCACGCGAGGCATGGGAATCTGGAAGGCGGAGTACCGGGACATTCCGGTCGGCTGGAACTCCCCGAATCGTTTTCCTGTTCACCCGCATTACGTCAACCTGCAGTCCCGCAACGGACTGGGCTGGCTGGACGGATTTAACGAACTGCTCTGCCGCTGCGGCCTCGCGTTCAACGGGCCTCCAGGGACCGACGAGGATGCCGTCAGCCCGATCGAGTCGGAGATCACCCTGCACGGCCGGATCGCCAATACCGCAGCGCATCACGTCAGCGTCTCGATTGACGACTCGGGGGATGGCACGATCAGTGTCCGCGGGGAGGTGGACGAGACGACGCTGTTCGGGCCGAAGTTGCGGCTGGTCTCGACGGTCAGCAGCGTAGCGGGCAGCAATGGGTTCACCATCGTCGACGAGATCACCAACATGGGGGCCGCTGAGACCGAACTGCAGCTCCTCTATCACACCAACATCGGACAGCCCTTTCTCGAAGGGAATGCGCAGTTCCTGTGCCCGATCAAGGAGGCGTGCCCTCGCGACGCGCGCGCGGCGGAGGGAATCGACGAGTTCGGCCGGTATCTGCCGCCGACGCCCGGCTATGCCGAGCAGGCGTACTTTTTCGACCTGCTGGCCGATGACCGGGGCGAATCGCTGGCGCTGCTGCACAATGCGGCCGGCGACCGGGGCTTCAGTGTTCGCTTCGATCGCCAGCAGCTCCCCTGCTTTACGCTCTGGAAGTGCACACAGGCCGAAGAAGACGGCTACGTGACCGGACTGGAGCCAGGCATCAACTATCCGAACTTCAAGGCGGACGAGCGACGTCTCGGGCGGGTGCCTCGACTGGCCCCGGGGGACACGTACCGGACGTCGCTCAGCTTCGAGATCCATGATTCGGCCGAGTCGGTCAGTGCCGTCGCCGGACGTATCCGCGATCTGCAGGCGTCGGCCGAACCGACGATTCATCGCGAGCCGGTCAAGCCGTTCTGTCCGTGATTCGGTCGCGTCAACCGGCGCGCCCTGGCCGCCTTTGCTGTCCCACAGGTGACACTGATGCGACTGGTCGAAATTGCGCGGTTTGTCGATGACGTGGCAACGGCAACACGGTTCTACCGGGACACGCTCGGGCGGGAACCGGACCGTCAGGGCGACGGTCTGGCCGAATTCGACTTGGATGGCGTCGTGCTGCGGATTCACGGCAATGTTCCACCGTCGGACGACATGCCGCCGGCCGAGGATCACCTCGCCTTTGAAGTCGACGATCTCGATGCGGCTGTGACAATGATGGAGGCAGCCGGGCACCGGATCGAAGTGGCACCAAAGTCGTATCCCTGGGGCGAGTCCGCCTACCTCCGTGACCCGGAAGGACGGCTCGTCGAGCTGTGCGGGCGGTAGTCGTCGATCTCGGTGAGCGAACGGTGGGCGATCAGGATCGTCTCCACCGGGTCAGTGGTCGTCCCGGTAGAACGGCTCGACGTGGACGACGACATCCCGCACGAACGGCCAGTCCGCCTGGATCTGAGCCCGGACGTGCTGCGTGATGACGTGAGCATCTGCGACGCTCATCTCCGGATCGACCTCGATGTCGATGTCCACGTGGGCATCCGGCCCGGCCTGCTGGATACGGAGCTTCTCGACGTCCTGCACGCCCTCAACCCGCATCGCCGACGTGCGGACCCGGTCGAAATGTACGTCGTCCGGGGTGCCGTCGAGAAGCTGGTGCAGGTTCTCCCGGGCCGCCATCGTCCCCAGGCCCACCATGATGACCGCCAGCAATGCCGCGCTGAGCCAGTCGATGCGGTGGCCGAACTCGGGCAATCGGGCGGCGAACAGCAGTCCGACGGCGGCGACGACGCTGGTGATGGCGTCGACGCGGTAGTGTTTGGCTTCGGCGGTCAGGGCGGTACTCCGCTCCCGTTGACCGACGCGACGAACAATGCGGGCGGTCAGCTCGAGCAGCAGAGCAGAGAGTGCCGGGATCAACCAGGCCCAGGCCTTCACCTCGCCGGCAGCGGGAGCCTGCCAGGCACCGATTGCATGGCTGGTCGCCAGCCAGATTCCGGCCAACGCGACGACAATGCCGAGCTGCAGGCCCGCGAGTGGTTCGTAGCGTCCGTGGCCGAAGGGATGGTCCTCGTCGGGCGGACGGGCCGCCAGGCGAATCGCCATCACGATCGCCAGCGACGAGACCACATCAAAGATACTGGCGATGGCATCCACCAGCAGAGCGGCGTAGCCGAGGATCCAGACCGCCAGGAGTTCGGCGGCGATGATTGCCAGCCTCAGGGCGATTCCCAGCCACGCGACCCGGAGCAGATCCCGCTGACGGTGTGCCCGCGCATCTTCGACGTGCTCCGGCGGCCGGACAGGCCCGGGAAACATCTCCGAGTCGTGCGTGGGCATCGTCGAGGACATACTTCTGCCACTATCGGCGGCAGAAACGGTTCCGGCAAGCCGCTGAGTCCCGATTTTCGAATGCTCTTGTGCCGGATTCCGCTTCTCTTCACACTTCGGGACCAATAACCGTACCGACGCCGATACCCGTACCGACACTGTGACAGGGAGTGACCGAGGTGAGCTGGAGCGATGACGATCTTCTGCTCGTGACGGGGGCTACAGGACTCGTCGGAAGTCACGTGGCCGAGCGGGCCCGAAAGCTGGGAATCCGCACCCGGGCCCTGGCACGCTCGACGGCCGACATCCGGCTGCTGCAGCAGTGGGACGTCGAGATCGCCACCGGCAGCCTGACCGAGCCGTACGCCATCAAGGGGGCCATGCAGGACGTGACGCACGTCGTCCACTGCGCGGCGAAGGTGGGCGACTGGGGGCCGGTCGAGCAGTACCGCGAAGTGAACGTCGGCGGGCTCGAGTCTCTGCTCGAAGCTGCGAGCGAGAACGGCCGGCTGAAGCGGTTTGTCCACATCAGTTCGCTTGGCGTCTACCCGGCCCGCGACCACTACGGCACGGACGAGTCGGTTTCTCCCAACAAGGAGGGGATCGACGGCTACACGCTCACCAAGGTCGAGTCCGAAGAGCTGTTTCTCGACTACATCGGTCGTAACAGCCTGCCGGGGCTGGCGCTGCGGCCCGGCTTCGTCTACGGTCCCCGGGATCGGACGGTCCTGCCCCGCATTGTCGAGCGGTTGCGGGACGGCAAGTTCGCCTACCTGGGATCGGGCGAGCAACTGATGAACAACACGTTCGTCGAGAATCTTGTGGACGCCGTGTTCCTGGCGCTGGAGCGGGACGATCTCGTCGGGGAGGTGTTCAACGTGACCGACGGGCGGCTGGTCTCGAAGACGGAATTCATCGAAACGATCGCCGATGCGGTCGGTCTGAAGAAGCCGACAAAGCACGTCCCTCTCGGCGTCGCGAAGGTGCTGGCAAGCGTGATGGAGACCGCCTGGCGGGCGCTGGGGAAGGACGAGGCTCCCCTGCTCTCGCAGGCGCGGATCAAGTTCCTGGGCCTCAACCTTGACTACTCGATCGAGAAAGCTAGGCGGGAACTGAATTATCAGCCGAAGGTCGACTTCCGGGACGGTATGCAGCGTACAATGGAATGGTTTCGCGAACAGGGCGTCGCCTGAAACGACCTGCCCTCCCGAGCCGGGAACAGCACCATGTCGTCAGCAACTGAACTTCCGCAGGCCGATTCTCCGGCGGAGCCCTCCAGGCAACCGCTGACGGCTGGAGAGTACGTTCGCAGCCGGCTGATGCGACTGGGCATCTTCTTCGTGATCTACGTGCTGTCGATCGGCCCGATGTTCTGGCCGTGGTACGAGGGGCGGTATCTGAACGGCTCGCGTCTGATTGCCGCCTTCTACGAACCGCTCTGGATCCTGGCCGGCTGGATTCCGCCCCTGGGACACCTGATCAACTGGTACGTCCGGTTCTGGATCCTGTAGGGCAGCTCTCCCGGCGGTTCAGTCAGCAGTTCACTCGGCCGCCACAGCCCGCTGCTGTGCTGCCGCGACGAGGGCCAGCCCCTGCAGCGAGAGATGCGGCTCGTAGCGGACAATCGAAGGAAGATGCGGCTTCAGCAGCGACGCGGCACCTCCGGTCAACAGCACGAGCGGGCCCCCTGTGGCTGAAACCGGCTGGCCGGTCTCTTCCATTTCGCGGCCGGCGAGATGCAGTTGCCGGCGGAGCAGTCCGTTGACCGCGCCGACATGTCCCCAGTAGAGCCCGCTGGTAATGGCGGCTTCGGTGTTGCGGCCGACCTCGTCCGGGAGTGACTCGCGGGCGAGCAGCTCGTGCATCGGGATCAGCGGGAGGAGCGCCGTGTACTCGTTCAGCGCCTTTGCACAGAGATCAAAGCCGGGCAGGATGGCCCCGCCACAGAACGCTCCCTCTGTGTTGACATAGTCGATCGTGGTGGCCGTTCCACTGTCGATCAGGATGACCGGCTCGTTTTCGGAGCGGATCCTGTTGGCGGCAATGGCGTTGAGCAGGCGGTCGATGCCGACCTTCTCCGGGTAGTCGACGTCAATCGCCAGAGGCAGTGAGTCACGATCGGGCAGCCGTAGCGGTTGCGGGGCTGTCTCGGGCCACTGGCTGACGATTCGATCGACCTCGGCCGGGTTTGATCCGGTGATGATCGCGGGAATCGCCGAATCGGTTACGCCGATGGTCTCGGGCGTGACGGCAGCTCCCGTATCGAACGCCCATTCGCCACTGCATTCCGGCAGGGCCCGGGTTGCTTGAGGCTCGACACGGAACAGGCCGCACTTGATTCGGGTGTTACCGGCATCAATCGCCAGCACGGAGAGAACGTCGGCAGACATAGGCGGTCACATCTTTCGGAGAACCGGGAGTTGTCCGGCCCCGCCATCATACGTGCGACACGACGCGCTGCCCGGCCACGACATCGTCGCGAGAGGGCCCCCAGACCGGTTCGAACCGGAGGCGGCACCACGATTGGCGGCGAATCAGCCTTCCTTGATCGCATTGATGATATCGGTGACCGCTTCCTTGCCGTCGCCGAAGAGCATCAATGCATTGTCCGCGGAAAACAGCGGGTTGGGAATCCCTGCAAAGCCCGGCGAGAGACTTCGCTTGATGACGACGCTGGTGCGGGCCTTGTCGACGTTGATGATCGGCATGCCGGCGATGGGGCTGCTTGGGTTCGTGCGGGCGTCCGGATTCACCGTGTCGTTGGCTCCGATGACGATGCAGACGTCGGTCTGTTCCATCGTCGCGTTGATGTCATCCATCTCCTTGAGGAGATCGTACGGAATGTCTGCCTCGGCGAGCAGGACATTCATGTGACCGGGCATCCGGCCGGCAACAGGGTGAATGCCGAACTCGACCTCCAGTCCCCGTTCCATCAGCAGGTTGGCCAGATCCCGCACCGCGTGCTGAGCCTGAGCGACCGCCATGCCGTAACCCGGGACGATCACCACCCGGCGGGCGACGTCCAGCAGCATGGCGACTTCTTCGGCCGAGGTCGATTTGACGTTGGTGTACACCTCGTCGGCCGATTTCGTCTCTGCAGACGGGCCGAGCGTACCGAACAGCACCGCCGGCAGCGAGCGGTTCATCGCGTCGCACATGATCTTGGTCAGGATGATTCCCGAGGCTCCAACGAGCGACCCGGAGATGATCAGCACGTTGTTCTGCAGCACAAACCCGGTGGCCGCAGCCGCCAGACCCGAATAGGAGTTGAGCAGAGCGATGACGACCGGCATGTCGGCACCGCCGATGGCGATCGTCAGGCTGTAGCCCAGGCCGAGTGCGACGACGACGATCAGCCAGTACCAGGTATCGGTGGCGGGGTTGGAGACGAGCAGAATGCACAGCAGCAGCGCGATCGCGCCGAGCACGCCGTTGACGACATTGGACATCGGCAGCGGGCGGACCGACTTCATGAACTTGAATTCGGCCAGTTTGGCGAAGGCGACCAGACTGCCGGAGAGCGTCACCGTACCGATCAGTCCGGATGCTGCCGTGGCGATGGCGACGTCGGTGGTGGCGTCGTCGGTCCGCAGGAACTCGGCCCCGGCGACAAACGTGGATGCGACTCCGCCGAATCCGTTGAACAGAGCGACCATCTCAGGCATCTGTTCCATCTTCACGCGGGTGGCGAAGACGGCTCCGATCGCACCGCCGATCACGATGCCGGTCAGAATCGTGCCGTACGTCAGCACCTGCTGGTCGAACAGGGTCACGACGACCGCCAGCAGCATCGCGCAGGCACCGGTCAGGTTGCCGCGGACGGCGGTCCGGGGACGGGTCAGTCCCTTCAGCCCGAAGATGAACAGGACAGTGGCGACCAGATAGGCGAGGTCAATCCAGGTGTGATTCAACGTTTGGTCCTTCCTGTCGGCGATGCACCGCGACCTGCCGGAGCTTCTCGTGAGCGACGCGGTTCAGATCTGCACTCTCGAAGGAATGGCTACGATGTTGTACGGGGATGGGGAATGAGGCGCCGTCGCCAGGTCAGTCGCGACGCTGGAACTTGCCCAGCATGCGGTGCGTGACCATGAATCCGCCCACGACATTGACCGTCGCCAGCACCACGGCGAGAAAGCCGAGAAACTTGGCGAAGTCGAAGTGGTCTGCACCGGCGGCCAGCAGCGCCCCGACCAGCGTGATGCCGGAGATCGCATTCGATCCGGACATCAGCGGCGTGTGCAGCGTGGGGGGAATCTTGGTGATGACTTCCACACCCACGATCACCGCCAGCGAGAAGATCGTCAGGGCGGAGATGAGGGCGCCGGCACTGGTCCCGGCAGCGACTGGAGCCTCGGCCGCTTCGGCCAGCAGCATTGTCAGGTGGATCGGCATCAGTGGTTTCCTGTTGATCGGATCGTGCCGCGCGTCACGGCGAGGCGCCTGCGGCGAATGAGCGTCGGGTCAGTCCCCGTCCGAGAGCCGGTACGTATCGGCCGGGGGCTCATCGGAGGAGGCGTCGGCTTCGGCGGTTGCTGCCGCGGCAGCCTTCTCTTCTTCTTCGAGAGTCGGCAGTCCCGCCAGTTCGCGGACGAATGGATGCACGCACTTGCCGCCCCGCGTCACCAGCGTGCCGGCGATCACTTCGTCCGTCAGATCGAGCACAATCTGACCGTCCTTGACCAGCGACTTCAGGAACGTCGTGACGTTGTTCGAGTACATCTGGCTGGCGTGCCGCGGAATATCCGACGGGATGTTCAGCGGCCCGAGGATCGTCACGTCGTGTGCCTCGACGACTTCGCCGGCCTTCGTCAGTTCGCAGTTGCCACCACGTTCGGCGGCGAGGTCGACGACGACCGAGCCGGGCGGCATGACCTGCAGCATCTCCTCGGTGACGAGGATCGGTGCCTTCTTGCCGGGGATCGCGGCGGTGGTGATGACAACGTCGGACTCGGCGACGACGCGGAGCATCATCTCCCGCTGCTTGCGGTAGAACTCCTCGTCCATCTCCTTCGCGTAGCCGCCGGTCCCCTCGGCCGATTCGAGCTCCATCTCGACGAATTTGGCGCCGAGGCTCTCGACCTGTTCTTTTACGGCGGGGCGAACGTCGTAGCCATGCACGACCGCACCAAGTCGGCGGGCGGTGGCAATCGCCTGCAGACCGGCGACGCCGGCACCGACGACGAACACGCGGGCCGGGGCGAGCGTGCCGGCTGCGGTCATCATCATCGGGAACATCTGCGGCAGGTGGTTGGCAGCCAGGAGGACCGCCTTGTAGCCGGCAATCGTCGCCATCGACGAAAGCACGTCCATGCTCTGGGCACGGGTGATCCGGGGGACCAGTTCCAGCGAGAAGATGACGGCGTTGCGTTCGGCGGTGCGAACCATGGCCTGGGGATCGGAGAGCGGATCGCACATCGCGATCAGGCTCTGGCCTTCGCGAAGCTGGTCCAGATCGGCCTGGCCGGTCTCGGGATTCGCCACCGCAGCACGGACCTGAACCAGCAGGTCCGATGTGGTGAAGACTTCGTCGCGACTGTGGGCAATCCGTGCTCCGGCGTCCACGTAGGCCTGGTCGGGAAATCCGGCGGCCAGGCCCGCGCCGGCCTCGACGAGCAGTTCGGCTCCGAGTCGGGAGAGCGGTTTGACTGCTGTCGGAACCAGACCGACCCGTCGCTCACCCGGAAACGTTTCCCTGGGAACACCGATAATCACGCTTGGCACCTCGGACGTTTCAGCTTTGGAGTGGGGAGAGACGGGGCGCCATCCTAGCCGGATCGACTCCGGTCGTCGACAATCCAGCTTGCCAGATGGCCCCGAAACACCGGATCGCGCGCGAACGCGACCGCTGATCGTAGCGGTCAGGGAATCTGGACAACCGGTCGAGTCCCCGGTGTGGCTCCGGTCTCCCCCGCCGTTATTGCGGTCGCTGCTGCATGTAGATCTGGTGAATCAGCTCTTCCACATTCTTGAACTTGCCCTTTGATTGGGCCGCCTGTTCGATTTTCTGGTGGGCCTCGGCCGGGGTGTGGCCCAGGGCCAGCAGTGCCTCGTACCCCTCGTTGAGGACATCCTTGGCCGTCTTCCCCTCCGGCGGCAGGTCCCGTTCGATGAGCAGGGCGAACTTGGCCATCTTGCGGCGGAGCTTGGCGATAATCCGCTCGGCAACGGCCGGGCCGATGCCGGGCAGCGTGCTGAGCAGTTTGACGTCCTGTTCTTCGATTGCCTCGGCGACTTCGTGAACAGGCCGGACCATCGCCTGCAGGGCCTTTTTGACTCCGACGCCGTCGACCTGACAGATCATGTCGAAGAAATCCCGTTCGGCCTTGTGGAGGAAACCGATCAGCCGCGGGGTGAGCCGGCCCCCTTTCTGAACGTTTCCGTCCAGAAATTCGATCGTGATGAGGCTGACTTCGCGGTCAATCTGCGACTGCAACTGCCGGCGGACGAAATCGGGGACGAAGACTTCGTATTCGAAAGCACCGACGGCGAGGGTCGCTTCGGTACCGGAGAGATCCACCAGCGTGCCGGTTATTCGGGTAATCACTTCCCTGCTCCTGCTGGCCCGCGGGGGAGGCGGGCCGTTGTCACTGCTCCAATCGTCGGGACCGGCATGAGGGGGGCATTCGAATCTTCTGCCACGCCTTGCGGGCCCTTTGCGACCCGATACAATAGCGACAGCCGCCCGAATTCTCCTGCCCGTCGGCGGGCCCCCCGGGTGGAATTTCGCTATCACAAGTCGCTGTGCCTTGCGCCAGCGCGCCCGCCGCGACGCATCCGACACACCTGCCGCAATCCCGACCGGGGTTTCCTGGGGCAGCCGGCACAGCGTCTGCATCCCCCGGTTCGGACAGCATCCGTTCGCCCCGCTAAGGTGACCGACAGTGGCCCAGCACTCGAAAGACCTGTTCGACGACGCGACGATGACCTTCGGCGAGCACCTCGAAGTGCTCCGCGTCCACCTGTTCAAGGCTCTGATCGGCCTGGTGTTCGGGGTCGTGTTCGCGCTCTTTTTCGGCACGCAGATCATCGCGATCATCCGCAAGCCGATCGACGACGCCCTTGCCTACCACGCCCAACTGACCGGCGAGGAGCTGAACGTCGACGACGATCTCGAAACGGTCCAGGAAACCGACTGGTGGGCCTACTTCCTCGAGCAGATGGGGTTCCGCAAGCCGCCCGCCAACGGGAATCCCTCCGACGACACCCCGGGAGCGGAGGTCCCGCCCGGCGAGAATGGCGAGAGCGACGCGGCTGCGCCCGAACTGGAGCCGAAGCTCGAACTGGGGGCTCCGGAAATCGAAATCGCGGTCCGCACCTCGGATCTGCTCGAGGCCCTGCACCAGTCCGATCCGGAGAATTTCCCCGCCCCGGCCGAGGATCTGCCGGCACGGAAAATCCGTCTGATTGTCGCTGCTCCTGAGTTCGCCGAATTCAAGTCGGTCGCTGAGCGGTCTCGCCAGGCGGTCACGCTGAACGTCCAGGAAGCGTTCATGACCTACCTGAAGGTCTCGCTGATCGCCGGCCTGGTCATCACCAGCCCGTGGGTGTTCTTCCAGATCTGGCAGTTTGTGGCGGCCGGGCTGTACAAGCACGAGCGGAAGTTCGTGTACATCTATGGCTCGCTGAGCCTGCTGCTGTTCGTGCTGGGAGTGGTGTTCTGCTTCTTCCTGGTGTTTCCGTTCGTGCTCGACTTCCTGCTCGGCTTCAACCGGATGATGAAGATCGTGCCGCAGATCCGCCTGTCCGAGTGGATCAGCTTCGCGATCATCCTGCCGCTGATGTTCGGACTGAGCTTCCAGCTGCCGCTGGTAATGAAGTTCCTGCAGGCGATTTCGATCTTTGATGTCGACGAGTACCGGTCGAAGCGTCGTCTGGCGGTGCTGGTGATTGCGACGCTGTCGATGTTCCTGACGCCGGCCGACCCGATGAGCATGCTGCTGATGATGTGTCCGCTGGTCGTGCTGTACGAACTGGGGATCGTGCTGTGTCAGATGTCGGGGGGCGGGAACCCGTTCGGGGCCGAGCCGGCATGATCCGACCTTGAAGGATCGCCCGGACGCTCTCTAATGTGACCAGACAGCGGATGTTTGGTCGAGGTCCGCAGGCGATGACCCTCGTGACAGGTAAACCCGTACCGGATCGACGTACCGAGGGGCTGACTCGGCAGGTCCGCCGGGCCGTCGGGATCGCGCTGGTCCTGATGTCCGCCTCTGCCGGAGCGGCGTTCGTTGCGATCCGCATTGCGGGAAGCGGCCTGCAGGGGGCGTTTCCGGTCTTTCCTCCGCCGTTCGTCCTGAGCACACTGCTGCTGCTCTTCGGCAGTTACGCCATGCACCGGGCTGTGTCGGCCGTGCGACGTGAACGGCAGCGTCCGTTCCGCCAGTGGCTGCTTGCGGCACTGGTCACTGGCGGGCTGTTCATGACGACGCAGCTCGTCGGCCTGTGGATGATGCTGCCGCGCGAGCGTTCGCCGGCTGCGACATCACTCGGTGCCACACCGTTCGTGATGGTTCTGACGGTTCTGCATGCCCTGCACTTCTCTGTTGCGGTGCTGATTGTCGTCTTTGTGGTCTCGAAGGCACTGGACCATCGTTACGACCACGAGTATCACTGGGGCGTAACGTTTGCCGCCTGGTTCTGGCATTTCCTCGGGATTGTGTGGTTGGGAATCCTTGCCGTATTCGCCATCATCTGGTGATGCATTCACACCTGCCGGAACCCCTCCTCCTGCTCAGATCTTCTCGCCGTGACTGACAACACTCCGAACGACGTCGCCATCATCGGCGGAGGCATTGTGGGCCTGGCGACCGCCTGGCGTCTCCAGCAGCGACACCCGGGCCTTCGCGTCATTGTCGTCGAGAAGGAATCGGGCGTCGCCGCGCACCAGAGCGGACACAATTCCGGTGTGCTGCATTCGGGGATTTACTACCGGCCGGGGAGCCTGCGGGCGACGAACTGCCGGGCCGGCAAGCTCGCCATGCAGGAGTTCTGCCAGGAGCACGGCGTTCCGTACGACATCTGTGGGAAGGTGATCGTCGCCGTCGACGAGAATGAGATTCCCCGACTGGAGAAGATCTTCGAACGGGGACAGGCGAACGGCGTCGAGTGCACGATGATCGACGCCAACCGGCTCCACGAACTCGAGCCGCACGTGGCAGGAGTGATGGCCATTCACGTCCCGGAAGCGGGCATCGCCGATTACCCGCTCGTGTGTGAGAAACTGGCCGGGCTGATTCGTGAGAACGGCGGCGAGATCCGCTTCGACTCACGCGTCGAGCGGGTGCAGGTTCGGGATGGCGAAGTCCGGCTGGAGACGCGCTCCGGCGACGTTCAGGCGAAGTATCTGGTCACCTGTGCCGGGCTGCAGGCGGACCGCGTTGCCCGCATGACCGGTCACCCCCTCGAAGCGGACATCGTGCCGTTTCGCGGCGAGTACTTCGAGCTGAAGCCGGAAGTGGAGCACCTCTGCCGGAACCTGATCTACCCCGTTCCCGACCCGAGCTTTCCGTTTCTGGGGGTGCACTTCACGCGGATGATCCGGGGCGGCGTCGAGTGCGGTCCGAACGCGGTCCTCGCCTTCGCCCGTGAGGGTTACCGGAAGACGGACATCAACCTCCGCGATCTCGCGGGGACGCTGACGTATCCGGGCTTTCTGCGGCTGGCGGCGAAGTACTGGAAGACCGGGGCGGGTGAGATGTGGCGGTCGGCGTGCAAAGGGGCGTTTGTCCGGGCACTGCAGCGGCTGATCCCCGAAATCCGCAGCGAACACCTTGTGGCGGCTCCTGCCGGTGTGCGCGCCCAGGCGCTGGGACGTCACGGCGAAGTGCTCGACGATTTCGTGATTCAGGAATCGGAGCGGGTCATCAACGTCGGCAACGCACCGTCGCCTGCCGCGACAGCGTCGCTGAACATCGGCAATCTGATCGTCGACCGGCTCGAGCCGCGGCTCAAATAGCGCTGACTGAAGTCATGTCGGAATCTGAACAGACGCCTTTGTTACCGCCACGCCCGGTGCCGGCGGATGACTCGAACATCTTCTTTTCGGTGGTCACCGTCTTCGGCACGCTGTTCGTCGTGACCGTACTTGTTGCGGTCGCCCTGGCGTTTGGCGATCCGCAGATCCCGGTGAACCAGTGGCTCAACCGTCATCTGACGACGGTGCTGGGCGCGGAAGTCCTGTTGCTGATTGCCGCCGGTGTTCTGGCCATGGCAATCGACCGGATGCGGACGCTGTCCCGGATGCGGGCCGACAGTCAGGCCGAAGAGGACGCGTCGGAGATGTCGCACGAAACGGACGCGTGATGCGTCGCCGGTGACCAGCGCTGCGGTTCTCCGGATTGGTGCGGACACCTGCTGCATGCGGACTCGACCGGTCCTATGATGGTCGGCGTGGCGGTCCATCTGGTCTGTGCAGTGTCCGGTCGGCTCAGTTGGGGGCCTGCGGTTCTCCCCTGCCCCGAAGAAGGACTTCGGCACTGATCTTCTCACCGGGAGGCAATGATGACTTCAGCGCTCCGTCTGTTTGCAATTCCTGCTGTCGTGCTCGTACTGGTTCTCGTGTCGGGATCACTTCCCGCACAGGAACGACCGGCCGCGCCGGCAGATGCCGAGGTTCAGCGCCCCGAGGTCCCCGAAATTCCCGACGAGCCGAAGACGATCGACCCGGCTCAGTTCCTGCCGGAGCAACTCTCCGAACCGGCCACCGTGGCGTTTGACGGGGCGACGCTTCAGGAAGTCGTGGACTGGATCCGTGCTGAGCGGGATTACCCCGTGATGCTGGACGAGCGGGCACTCAATGAGCTCGGCGTGCTGCCGAGCGACCCGGTCAGCGATCGACTCGACGACGAGCCGTTGTACCTTGTGCTGGAACGGCTGCGGGAACTCGGAGTCGGATGGCGTGTCGCCGACGAGATCCTCACGATTACGACACGACAGGCTGTCGCCTCACAGCTTTCGACGGAACAGTACCTGGTGGGCGGGTTGCTCGACGCCGGCTATGAGGCGGACGTACTGATCGACGTCATCATGACCGCCACGCCGAGCAACTGGATGGACGTTGACGGGGACGGTGGGAGTATCGAACTGCTGGGGGATGTGCTGTTCGTGCGTCAGACGGCGTCGGGCCAGCGGGAAGTGGCGGCTCTGCTCGAAGGGCTGCGGAAACATGGCCGCATGACGTTCACGAACGAGCCGGCCTCGCATCTGGTGCTGCGGGAGAAACTCGACCGCGACGTCAGTGTTGAATTCGACAACGTCCCGCTGGTGGAGGCGATTCGTGAACTCTCGGAAGCAACAGGCAGCGATATCCGGCTGGATCGGCAGGCGCTTCGAGACATCGGCGTGCGGGAACGGCAACCGGTCTCGCTGGTTCTCTCCGACCGACCGCTGGGTACGGTGCTGACTCTGCTGCTGGCCGATCTGCCGGCCGCGTGGGTTCTTCAGGATGGGGTGCTGAAGGTGACCACCAGAGAGGTCGCCGACGACCTGATGAAGACCGCCATCTTTGACGTACGGGATCTGGCTCGTGACGATGCGGAAGCGAATGCACTCATAGATGCCGTGCAGCAGCAGACGGAAGGGCCGTGGCAGGACATCGACGGCACGGGTGGCGAGATTGCCAGCGCCCGGCCGGGGACGCTGGTCGTGCAGCACAACGAGAACCGATTGGGGGAAGTCCTCAATCTGCTCGAGACCTATCGGGCGGCGTTGAGAGCTTCCCGGCCGCGACGTGAAGCGGAGGAGGATCCGGACGAGTTCGTCACGAAGTACTACCGGATGGATGCCGAAATGGCGAATGACCTGCTGATCGTTCTGCCGACGCTCGTTCGCCCGGAGACGTGGAAGTCGCCCCTTCATGCCGAGGCACAGGGATCGATTCACAAGGTCTCATCCGGCAGCGAGCTGCGAGTCGGCCTCGATGGGCAGATGGTGGCTGTCGGAGGGAACGTGAAGGATGCCGCCCTGGTCGTCCGCTACGCGGTCCTGATCGTTCACCAGAGCCGCGCTGCCCACGAAGAGATCGCCGAGGTGATCCGACGGGTCGAACAGGGGGATGCCATCGACGCCGAGGAGTTCGAGGGAGGCTTTGGCGGCGGAGGTGGTGGCGGTTTCGGCGGCGGATACTTTTCGCTTCCCGCGGGGGGACAGACGCAACCCGAGGCGACGGAGCAGAGGTAGAACGGGACGCGGCCAGCGGCCGGCCGTACCTGACTGCCTGCTGACGGGGCTGTGAACCGCGTCGGTGTTCGTCCGGCGATGCCTGGCCTACGGCTGTTCCTCGACCGTCTCGGCACTGGCCGGGATGATCGTGTTTTCCGTGGTCGGCAGCGCTTCGATGAGGACCGGGACGTACAGCGAATGGTAGTCTGGATCGTTCGTCCGGATCTTCACACTCGTCACGCGTCGACCGGCGGGCACGTTCGCAGGGATCCCCAACTGAATCGGGATGCGTCGGTGTCCTTCCTCGGTCGTCTCGGCGGCACCGATCGTGGTGGCGACCAGTTCGCTGGACGACTCGACCTTTTCGATCGCCAGATCGCCACCCCGGTAGTCGGTGACGTAGATCGTCCGCTCGTCCGGCTGACCGTTGAGCTGGTAGAAGTAGACTTCGGACGGCTCGACGGTCAGTTTCCGCTGGGGAAGTTCGAGGCGGAAGGTTAGCAGCTCTTCGGCCGGTTCGGGAGCTTCGTATTTGACTTTGATCGTGTAGTGCTTGCGGCCCGGTGTTTCGTTGGCCGTCGCGACGCGGACAAAGAACCGCCCCACCTCGCCCGGCTGGAAGATCTGCTTGTCCCCTTCGAGCTTCGGGTTCAGGCACCCGCAGCTCGGTTCGAGTTCGGTGATTTTGAGCGGCGTACTGCCCCGGTTGATGAACTCGAAGTGGGCCGGAATGATCGGGCGTGCAGGCACCTTACGGAGATTGACCGCATACTGGCGGAACGAGAGCGGGGCGAGCGGCCTGCTGCCGTGGATCTCGCCCGGAGAGGCGTCGAGACATCCCGCCGTGACGGCGAGGGCAAATGGAATCAGGCCGACTGCCGCGCACAGAGCGACTCGCCATCGCGCAGGACAGCGTGCCAGCAGCCGTGCCATCGATTCACCGAGCGTCCCCATGGTTCCTCCCTGAACCGGGCTGACGGAATTCTGTCGAACTGTTGGTCCCGAAGCGGGCGCACCGCCGGCGCATTCGGGCGTGTCGGCTTGTAGCAGAAGGTCTCGCAGGAAGGCAAGATCAGACTGCAGCCCCCTCAACTCTGCACTGTTTCCGTCTGAGGTGGGCGCGTCTTCGCCGGTGCCGGAGTCGCCGTTCGGGGGGAGTTCTCGGAGTAGTAGGCGGCGTAGGACTGCACGTCGTACCCGTCGTTGTCTTCTGCATCGAGCGCGTTGACGACGACCCCGTACAGGCGGACGCCGTGAGCCGCCAGGATCTCCTGCGTGCGGCGGACCGCCGGACGCTTGTTCTTGTCGGCCCGGATCACCAGCAGCATGCCGTCACAGTGCGGGGAGACAATGCAGGGGTCACTGACGGCCAGGATCGGGGGCGTGTCGACGATGACGTAGTCGTATTCGCTTGGCAGGTCGTGCAACGTCCTGCCAAGCTGCGTTGACGAGAGGACCTCGGCGGGATTCCCGGGAGGCGTGCCGGCAACGAGAACGCGGAGTTCATCGACCGCCGTCTGCTGAGCCGCGGTCGCGGCATCGACGTCGCCGGACAGAACATCGACGAGGCCGATGTCGCTACGCAGTTTGAAGAGTCTGTGCAGCGTGGGGCGGCGGAGGTCGGCGTCGATCAGCAGGACGCGTTTGCCGGACTGAGCCATGGCGATCGCCAGGTTGGCCGCCGTGGTCGACTTGCCGTCACCCGGTTCGGGACTGCTGATCTGCAGCAGCCGGTTGTCGCTTTCGTCCAGTGCTGCGTAGAGGGTGGTCCGGATCGATCGGAAGGCTTCGGCCTCGCGCGAACCGGGATGGTGGTAGTAGAACAGTTCAGGTTCCATCCGGGACGTGTCGGTCGTCTTCGCGAGTTGAGTACGGAAGGTCGGCACCGCACCGAGGATGGGAGACTGAACCAGACCGCGGACATCCTCGAGTGTCCGGATCGAGATGTCGGACCATTCGCGGTAGTAGAGCAGCACGAAGATGGCGACGACGCCCATCATCGAGAACATGCCGACGATCTTGATCGGCCGTGTGCGGGAACGATCGACACGGATCGGGGCGATCTGCTTGAGACGGTACCCTTCCTGATCCTTGTACTGGGAAAACGTGCTGAGCTGAGTCAGAGCGGTCTTCAGCTGTTCCTTGACCCGTTCGATTTCGTCTTTGCGTTTCTGGTCCTCCAGCTCGAACAGCGAGGCCTGTTTCGCTTCGGCCTCGGCTTCTTCGAGCGACTTGGCCAGTAGCTTGTCCCGGTGGTCGAGTTCCACCAGCTTCTGCTTCTGCAGCTGCAGGAAGCTCTGCACCAGATCGACGCCCTCTTCGTCGTTCCCGGCAGCCGGAGTCGTCTTGAGAGAGTCGTCCACGTGCGGCGGGGCGAGCCCTTTGCGCTTGTAGAAGCTGAGAATCGAGCCGATCTGCTGCTTCAGGCGTTTGACCGAGGGATGATCATCGCCGAGACGATGCATCAGACGGCTGAGCAGAAGCTGGGCATCCAGCAGGCGGTTGTCGAGTTCCGCCTTGCCGGGCGGTTCGGTCAGCCCCGATCCACCGCTGCCCTGCGTGGCGGCACTGCCGGAGGAGAACCACTGGAGAACGAAGAACTCGAGCGTCTCCCGCGACTCTCCCTTGTCGATCATGTCCTGCAGGACCGAGATTCGCGACTGGATCTCCGCCTTGCGGATGTCGTTTTCGTTGCGATCGCGGCGGATCCGTTCAACCCGGGCCTGGTAGGGACTCTGCCCGGCGACAACGCCATTGGCCGTGACGACCGGTGGAGTGCTGGCGTGCCAGGGGGATGCGTCCCGAAACTTGAGGTACTCCCGTTCGAGCTGATCGATGCGGTCCTGCAGCTCGGCTTCGCGGCGGGTCAGGGCTTCGTACAGTTCGGACGAGTTCGTTTTGCGGGTCTCTTCGAGGTAGTCGTCGTAGGCGGCGACCATGGCCGCGATGACCTTCTTCGCCACGTCCTTGTCGGGATGGGCGTACCTGAGGTCAATGAGGTTGACGAATGAGCTGTCCCGTCCGGCAGAGCGTTGAACACTCAGCGAGTCCAGGACGTCCATCAGCGGGTCATACGCATTCTTGAACGCAGGCAGCTCGCGCAGACCGAACTTGTCCATTGCCCGCTGCACGATGTCGTCACTCATGATGAGGTCGACGTGCTCGGACCGTTCGCCGGTCAGGTTGGTTTCGCGGGGAGAGTCTGCGACGGCCGCCCGCTGCGAAACGAGGATGCGGGTGTTCGCTTCGTAGACGGGGCCCATTCTCAGGTAGGCGAGGACGCCGAGGATGCCGCCCGCAACAATGCCCAGAACGAGCGGTTTCCAGATCGACAGGGTGAAGTTGATGATGTCGATCGACTTGCCCGGAGTGCCACTCGTGTGACCGAGCGGGGCGAACTCGATGTCGCTCTCCTGGGGGGGCGGTTGTGTACTCACCGTCGCGAGTCCTGCTTCAGTAAAGAGCCGTACGTGAGGAGTGGCGCGCAGCAACCGCAGGCGGACTGCGCGTTCCGTCGTCCAAGACTAGTCCGCGCGCGGCGGCGATGCCGGCAAGAAACGTGACCGGTGACGGAATTCCGCAACGCGGACGTACCGGTTTTGCGACGCACGAGCGATGCAACCGGCAGCGCCACGACATCCGGACACTACTCGACGTCGGCGTTCTGTTCCGGCCGAAGCGAGACGGTTGCCATCACCAGCCGGTGATCGGAGCCGTCGGTGCGACCGATGCGGCAGTCATGAACGTGCCAGCGACCATCGTGAAGAACGTGGTCGATCCGCAGCCAGGGCGTGTTACGCGGCCAGTGCGTCCCCGTGTTGCAGGGAGAGGTGTATCCGTAGCCGAGCCCCGCTGATTCGAAGGCACTGGTGAATCGGCTCCAGGACTTCACGAACATGCTGCTGGTCGTCGGCGTGTTGAAGTCCCCCAGGACGAGCGTGGGAGCGATGACCGTCTGGTCGACGGCGAAGCCGGCCGTGTCGAGCGCCTCGACTTCCCGCTGCCACTGGTACCACTCGAAGTCCTTGACTCCCTCGTCGGTGAACGGAGAGTGCCAGGCGAGCTTCATCAGTCCGTGGCGAGCGGTGCTCAGGTGGATGTTCACCACGCGGAACGGTCCGTCGGGACCGTCGACTTCGACCGCAACGGCCGTCTCGCGGTCGAAGCCTTCAGATCGGAACGTCTGCAGGTGCCGGATCGGATACCGGCTGCCGAACCAGAATTCACCGATGTGAAGCTGGTGCCAGTCGGCGTAGTGAGACTCGAGTTCACTGATGTCGCGGACCGCTTCCTGGGCGACGAGCAGATCGATATCGAGCAGGTCGAGCTCATGGAGCACCTTGGGCAGGTGTCCGATGCCCCCCTGGACGTTGCAGGTGGCGATCCGCAGGATATGAGCGTCGTCGGGCGCGGGCGGTACGGTACCGACCGGTGCCGACAGTCCCATCACCGGTCCGAGGACGAGAATCGCCGCGATGCCGTTGACCCACGCCATTGTCCGATTGGCGAACAGCGACACGACCAGCAGCAGCAGTGACGGGACGGCCCATGGGAGGCGGGGCAGGTAGGTGAGGACGGCGGTGAGCCACCATTCCTCCGAGACAACACTGATCAGCAGGAGCAGGGCCGCGACGCCCAGCGCATTGACGACCGTGAGTGCGGTGACGATGTGGCTGAGCAGGGACCGTCTCCGCATGCGCGGCGTCTGTTCGGTCGCCTGAGGAGAGCCGGGCTGACTGCGTGAGAGTGGGGGAGCGGTCATGGTACTGGCGCTGCGATCGATCCCGGGGGAGACCGGCGGGCGAACGACGTTCGTACCGGTCGCGGATTCGCGGAAATCAACCAGTTTTTCCATCGGGAGACAAGGCCAGTCTCACACCATCGCACGCTGCTGCGGTGTGCCCGAAACCGGGAGATGTGAGGGGATTCACTCGGAGATTGCTGCAGATAGCCGCGGCGGTGCCGGTTGCAGGCCGTGGTCCCGCTCTCCCCGCTCGGCACGATGGACAATCTGCGCCATCTGCCAGGCGGTGACGTAGTGATAGCGAAACTGTTTGTTGCGGTTTGCCGCGTCTGCAAGTTCTTTATGAAATTGCTGCATTTGTGGTCCCAGCAGCATCTCCAGATTGCCGTCCTTACATCCATGCGTATGCAGTTTGACAAAACGCCAATTGGGACGGCCGGCAACGTGAACTCCGGCACGTAACCACATCTGCATGCGTCGATGTGTTGGCGGGGCGGTGGCGTGCAGATCCGCGTTTTCAATCCGCGGCAGGAGACCGAGTTTCCGGTTCTGCCAGTCGAGTTCAAGGGGGCCCTGGATCATCAGCAGATGGTCATCCGGGGCTGTCTGGCCAACGCAGGCCCGAACGCCCGAATCGTGCGATTTCCGCTGACCGGGCAGATCACAGGCATAGTAGATCGAGTTGATCGTCGACGTCTGGGTGTCGCTGGGGGCCGAGGGCATCGTGAAGTCGGCGTAGCAGCCGGTCTCCTTCAGGATCGACAGTTCGTGGTCGACGCCGCACCAGCGACCATCCGGCCGTGAGTTACAGAGTGCCCAGTTCCCGTGAATGAAGCCGTAGACGATCTCGCCGGTCTGCTCATCCCGCCGCAGCAGGTTGTGGCGGTAAAACAGCGTATCACGAAACTCCTCGAGTGTGTGGCGAAGGTTCTCGGGGGTGTCGTTGTCGTGATGCAGGTGAATGTCGACATCTCCGTAGCCGGCATCGCACAGGCCGGCGAGCATGTCGAGGTATTCCGGATGGTACTCGTCGGCAGGGAAGAAAAAGGTGTGCTGTGGAGGACGGCCGCTCGAATCCCGGAAGTCGCCGAACAGCTTCGGGTAGTCGCTGACCCAGCGGGAAACCCGCTCGATCGCACGCTCGTGCGAGGCACCGTAACACTCCGGTTCGAAGTGATCGCAGATCGCGATGAACACCTCCGTAGCCTGGTCGCCTGCGTCGATGTCCGGCAGCGACTCCCGGTGGATGCAGTAGCTGCCCAGCCAGTACTGCATGTTGCGGACGCGGATCAGCCGCCATGCGGTGATGGCAGCCGCAGCGATGAGCAGACCAGCAATTGAGATGATCCAGACAGCAGTCATGGTCGTGAAGACTCTTGTGTCAGAACGTCAGACAACGGGGTGAGAATCGTTTCACTAAGGCAACTCGGTTCCGTGGTTGGCCGATGCCGATCCCGCCAGGCACAACCGGGACGTCACACGCGAGATGACGACTTCGTCGAGCAGGCCGGCGAGTTCACCGGCGAGTTCGCGGCGTTCGAACCGGCTGATGTCCCACACCGCGTCGTCGTAGTTGATGCCACAGCGGTGTCGCTCGAGCTCGTGGGCGAGCGCCTCGGCAATGCTCGACGTGTCGTTCGGCCGACAAAGGACCGTGCCGGGCAGATCGCGGACGACATCCCACAGATCCCCTTCCGGTGCGATGACGAACATCGGACGTCGGGCCGCCATGTACTCGAACGTCTTGGCGTTGATGATGCGGTGCGTCTGCGGGCGGTCGGCGTTGAGCAGCAACAGTGAGTCGGCCGTCGCCATCAGCTCCGTGGCGCGCGTGTGATCGACGAAGGGGAGCCGCACGACGTGGCAGGGCGTGTCGGTCAGTCGGTCCAGCAGGGCTTCCTGGGCGTCGGTTCGCCGGCCGGCACAGACGAGTTCGAGCTCGTCGAGCAGATGTGGATTGCGGTTGGCCAACTGCTCGATCGCCTTTACCAGCGGTTCGATCGAGTTGAGGTTCCAGAGCGTTCCGACGAACGACATGCGGAACCGGCTGGTTCCGTTGCCAAAGTCTTCGCGGACCGGTCGCGTCTGGTCGGAGAAATCATCCGGGTCGAAGCCGTTGTAGATGCTGGCGGTTCGGGCGTCGCTGCCGGCGTTGCGGGCGACATCGGCCAGCGCATCGGCACTGGCCGGAGTGGTGGCGAGCAGGCAGTCGGCGGCGCGGGCGCAGTGCGCCTGCAGCCACTGCTGAAATCGTCTGGCACACCAGCCCTGTCGCTTGTTCTCCCAGTAGGCGTTGCTGATGTCCCACTCGTCCCGATAGTCGAGGATCAGCGGCAGCCGACTGCGGGCACTGAGCGTCGCGCCCAGCCAGAACGAGGAGAACGGCGGGCCGGTGGCGATGATCGCATCGTGGCGCACATCCCGCAGCAGCGCCAGTCCTTCCCGGACGGCGGCGGGGCGCCACAGGACCTGCGCATCCGGCTGCAGCACCGTATTGGCGACGTTGCGGGCCAGGCCTTTCAGCCCGGAGACCGCGCTTCCGACCAGGCCACGCGACTCGCGCGATCCCCCGGCGACGGCGCGCTTGAGGCCGTAGCCCGGTTCGAGCGTGCGGGCATGACGGATGATCGTGCCTGGCGGGATGTCGTGCGTCAGACTGTCGTCGATCAACGGGACCGACGGATTGGCGACGGTCAGCACCGACGAGTGCCAGCCGTGTGCCGGCAGGTACTTGACGAACTTCGTGACGCGATGGACGCCGACTCCCCCCACCGGAGGGAACAGGTACGACACGAACAGAACGCGTTTAAGTGGAATCGTACTCATGATTGCCGGACCAGTCGACGACCTCGCACATGAGGCGGCGAGACGGGCTGACGGGGAGTTCTGCCGCAGACAGTCTGCAGCAGGTCGGTCACATGATTGGCGCATTCGTTCCACGTCCGTGGTCGATAGCGGTAGGCGGCTTCGGCATAGGGACCGTGCAGAACGCGGATGACGCCATCGGCCAGCGCGGAGGCGTTGCCAGGTTCCACGAGGACGGAAATCTGCGGGTCGGCAATCTCGGCGACGCTGCCGACGGCGGTCGCCACGAACGGCGTGCCGCAGGCCAGTGACTCGCGCAGAACGTTTGGCAGGCCTTCCGAGTGACTGGTAAGGAGCGTGACGTCCGCGGCCCGGTACCAGTCGGGCAGTTCGTGCTGGTCGACCGCGCCGACGAAACGGACCTGTGTCTCCAGGTTGTGTTCCCGAACGTATGCCTCGAGCGATTCTCGCAGTGGGCCGTCACCCACCATGGCAAGCCGGAATGCCAGCCCCCCTTCAGCCAGTTGACGCGCGGCCTGAAGCAGCAGCAGGGGATTCTTGACGTCGACCATCCGGCCGACCCACAGCAGGAGCGGACGATCGTGCGGCTCGCCGAGGCGTCCACGAATTTCAAGGCGGTCGCCGGGACGAAACACGTTTGGATCGACTCCCTGCCGGATCGTGTGCGTCTTCTCCGGAGTGCCCCCCAATTTGCAGACCACCTGGCGAAGATGATCGCTCACGGTGAAGACGGCATCGGATCTCTGCAGGACGGTACGGACGCATTCGGCTCGCCGTTCGTCCTCCGGCAGGAGCAGCACATCCGATCCACCGACGATGACACAGCTGGGGACGCCCGCCATCCGGGCGATTTCGAGTCCCGCCTCACCATCCGGGTGGACCCAGTAGCTGAGCACAACGTCGGGAGTGAACTCGCGAAGCACTCGCTTGACCGTCGGGCGAATGGAGCGTCGCAGAAACCGTCCGTAGGCGGTCCGCCCGAATCCGGGGGTGTACCAGTAGGTGGGATAGTCGACGGTCAGCCCGGCGTCGGTCAGATCCGGCGTCGGAGCAATCCGCTGCCGCGAGCCGTAGCTCCGTGCGACATCCGGCCAGTTGCGGGGCGCGATGACGCGGACGGAGTGCTGTCTGGCCAGAGCGCGACAGAGAGCGGAGTTGAATGTTCCCGTGACCGGGGCGGTCGTGTCCGGGAAGATCGTGCTGAGGAAGAGGATGTTCATGAATGGTTTTCCGTCGCGGTCCGTTCGCGACTTCCCTTGTTGAGGAGAGTTGTCAGCACGGACGGTCAGGTCCGCGGCGTGGCTCTCCGGGCCCAGAGGTCTGCATAGATCGATTCGTAGCCTGTGACGGTCTTGCGCACGTCGAAACTGTCCTCGACCCGCTGGCGGCCCCGTTGTCCCATCGCGCGCCAGCGGTCCGGACGCCGGCACATGTCGATGATGGCGCGTGCCAATGTTTCGGGTTGCCGGGGCGGGACGAGCCTGCCGGTTTCGTTCTCGACGACAATTTCAGGATTGCCGCCGACGCTGGTGGCGACGATCGGGAGACCGACCGCGTGTGCTTCGAGCAGCGTCAGCGAGATCCCTTCGGTCAGTGAAGAGGCGACGTAAAAGCCGGCGAGGGCGAGCTGATCGGGGACGTCCGACCGTTCTCCCAGAAAGGTGACGTGCTCTCGCAGCTGCAGCTGATCGGTGAGCGCCTCGAGCCGCTGGCGTTCGGGGCCATTGCCGACGATACGGAGCTGAAACTCGGGAATCTCCTGTACGACGATCGCAACTGCGTTGAGCAGCGTGGCAAGGTCTTTCTCAGGGGAAAGACGCGAGACGGTGATGGCCGTCGGCACCTGCTTCGGTCCCCGCAGATCAAAACGCTCGACGTCGATGCCGTTCCACTGCCGCGTAATCTTGCCCGACGAGAGAGGATCGATCCGGCGGCAGGCGCGGGCGGAGTCGTCCGAGACGCCGACGACCCGGTCCGCAAAGCGGTTGGCAATCGCAAAGCGGACGGCGAGCTTCCAGCCGACGCCACAGCCGCGTCCATGCTGCGAGTTGACTACGACCGGCACTCCGGCGCGACGGGCGGCAAACGTTCCGAAGTAGTGTGCGTAGGTGTTGTGAGTGTGGACAATATCGATCTGGTGGCGGCGGAAGCGGCGTTCGAGCAACTTCATCACGCCCCGCTTGCCGATCACGTTCAGCCGTGCCGAGTGGGCCGGACAGCCGTAACGGCGGATGTCGTCGGCCGGCGGTCCCATGGCATCGAGGGCGTAGAACTCCGGCTCGTACCGGTCCGCGTCGTGGTAACGGGCCATGTCGACCAGCAGCCGCTCGAGCCCTCCGGTCTGCAGCGTCATGCTGACGTGAGCGACGCGCAGACGACGCTCGGGGGGTGAGCTGGTCGCGCTGCCGGGACGGGGCGTCGTCTTCGGCAATGGTTCGGTCAGTGCGGTGGTCATTCGACGGGCCCTTCTTCTCCGGCGGATCCGTTTTTCCAGCGGCGGACGGTTCGCTTCAGATCGCGAAGTGCGCGGATTGCCCGGTTCTTCAGACAGGGACGCTGCCACGACGCCCAGACCAGATGGTTGACGGTGGTGGAAAGATTCCGCTTGTGCCGCTTCTCGCCGACGAGGAAGTCGTAGGCGTCGAAGCCCCGTTTCAGGGCGGCATTCATGCACAGAAAGTGGGTGATGACGCCGGGGCTCGGCTTGCGGTCGAACGGAGCAAACCCGGACAGGTAGTCGAGCAGACGATTGCGGTCGACCAGCAGCAGCAAAGCCCCGACTGTTTCGCCTTCGTGACGAACGCGGAACAGGACGATCCGCCCGGTCGGATGGAGTCGTGTGATCAGACCGTCAATGAATCCGCAGAATCGCTGACTGCCAAACGCTCCTGGTTCATCCTCAGCCTGCCAGCGGGCCTGATGGAGTGTGACCAGCTCGTTGAAGATGTCACGGGCCTGTTCGAGCGTCCCGGCCCATTCGACGTCAAGTTCGCCGTACTTGCGGAGCGTGCGACGGATGCTCGCCCGCGTGCTCTTGCCCAGACGGGTGATCGGCTCGACGCCCGCCGCGCGGCAGTCGGCAAGATCGAAGCAGGGACTCTCACGACGCCGGCACTCGACGCCCGGCAGATGCTGCAGGAACGGTGCGAGGTCTTCTTCGGCAAAGCCGTCCAGATCAAAGCGGTCCCAGGACGCATCGGCCGTCACCATGTCGATCAGAGCGGCAACGAACTCCTCGCGGGCGTCGGGGGCCGCAAGCAGACGGTTGTATTCGACGTAGCTGCTGTCGTTGTCCGGTTCGCCGGCTGTGCCGACGTGACGGCTGCGGAGCGGAAACGGACCGACGTGGCGCCCGACTCCCTGCGTCACCAGGCAGATGCCGACGGTCCGGTCGCCACGGCGGGCGGCAATGATCTGCGAGGGGATCAGGTCGGCGTAGCTGGCCAGCCAGGCGGCCGTCCAGTCGCATGAACTGGAGAGTGATTCGCTGCCGAGGGTGGTTTCGAGGGCCTTCCACTGTTCGAGTCCCGCAGTGAGTTCGCCCCGTCCATAGATGCGCAGCGTCAGCGGCGGGCGCGCTGGGGGCGTCGTCGGACGAGCCGGGGCAGCAATGCAGGTTGTCATCAGGCGATTCCTCTCCCGTGGTCCCGGGAACGTTGTGTGCGGGAGCTATCCCACCGCGGCCGCGGAACGACGCCACGGACGGTATGGGGTGATCAGCAGCCAGACCGCACCGAGGGCGACGCCTCCGCCGGCGGTGATTGCCAGCAGTGGTCCCCAGCCAGGCGACAGTGTCAGATGACTGACCGCTTCGCAGTAAACGAGGAGCGCGGCGAGCGGTGGCAGTTGCGGCAGCACCGCTTCACGGAAGAGCCGGCGTCCGTCCAGCTTCAGCGTTCGGACCGCGTACGGCAGCAGGACGCCGCACTCGATCATGACAAGGGGAATGGCCGTGCCCCATGCGACGCCGAGAATGCCCCACCAGCGGATCAGCAGCAGCGAGAGTCCCAGGTTGACGAGTGCTTCGGCGAAGTCGATCAGTGAGGTGACGCGGACGCGGCCGGCGGCGAACAGGGCCTGCTTGAGCATCAGCAGCGGGGCGGCGATCACCTGGCTGCCGACGAGCAGGACCATCACCCAATGACTGGCCGGATCATCCATGCCGGTCCAGGTCGAGATCAGCAGACCACCGAAGTAGATCGATCCGATGAAGAAGCCGGCGGCGAGCAGCAGCGTCAGGCCGATCATTTTCACCAGCAACTGGTGCAGGCCCTCGGCATCGTCGCGAGCGTGGCATTCTCCGGCTCCGGGCAGGACGATGTCTCCCACTTTCTCGAGCGGAGTCTGGATCATCTGGGACAGCCGCTGGCCGATGTAATAGGGCACGACGGCTCGCGTACCGAGCATGAAGCCGATGACGACGGTATCGGTGAAGTAGATCATCTGCGTCGACATCTGCCGGAAGAAGTTGAACAGGCTGAAGCCGAAGCATTCCTTCAGCGCATCCCGGTTGACGTGGCGTGGACGCACCGAAAGGCCGGGGATCTGACGGTAGGCGAGGAGCGCAGTGAGGACGTTCTCAATGAGGGTCACGGTCAGAAAAATCGCGGCCAGCGTGACGACACCGTGCCGGGCCTGCAGCAGCGCGATGGTCAGACTGAGTCGCACCAGTGCTGTGGTGACCTGAATCCCACTGTAGAGGTCGAACCGCTGGACGGCATGCAGTACGCCGCCGTAAACGCTGCCGATCATCCCGACGGCCATGTTCACGCCCAGCAGCAGAATTGCCAGGCGGATGTCGGTCAGGGGAACGTCTCCCCAGCGGTCAATCCAGCCGGCGGCGATGGCGAAGCCGATGCCGAGCAGAACGATGATGCTGCCGGTGCACAGATAGACGAATGCGACGGAGCTGACCGTCTGGTTGAGTCGATCCCACTCTTCGCGGGCCCGGTAGTGGGCAACGAACCGGCAGGTCGTCGCTCCAAAGCCCAGGTACATCAGTCCGGAGTAGCCGACGATCGAGTTCAGAAACACCCACGCACCGTAACCCGCCTCGCCGATCGTCGAGAGCATGTAAGGCACCAGGAAGAACCCGACCAGCATCGTGACGATGTGGGCTCCCCAGTTGGCCAGGATGTTCTTGACGAGTTGCATGGTGGTGGATGGCGTTCGGTGGTTTCAGGTCAGACGGCAGTCCCGGGTGTGAGACGCTGCATCAGGCGGCGGATTGCGGCATGCGGCGGCGGAGTTTCCAGACCGCATCGGGCAGCCAGGTGGCGAGCCAGCGGGCCAGGACGTCGACGCTCGGACGGAATCGCAGGGCCTGCCCGAGAAACTGCCGGGCCCCACGCATGTCACGCGCGTGAAACATCGCCACGCCGTACTCGGCATACAGTTCCCGTTCCCGCTGCTGCAGGCGTTCAGGGGGAAGGTTGGCGAACTCGGCGATCCGGCGGGCGTTGAGCAGTTCTCCATCGAGGACGCGGCGGACCTGCGAGGAGAGACTTCCCGCGGCCGGGGTGTACTCGACGAGCTCTTCCGGACAGAGCCGGAACTTCCAGCCACGGGCCGCCAGTTGGAGCCACATGTTGTAGTCCTCGGCTCCGATCAGCTGTCGGTCTTCGTCGAAGCCGCCGACCGATTCCCAGGCCGCTTTGCGGACGATGGCGGTCGAGGTGCCGACGTAGTTGTGATCCCACAGCATGTCGAACGTCAGCTCGCCGTCGTACTTGTGCCAGGAGCGTTCGTCCACGGTGTAGCAGTGGACGACGCCGGTCTGCGGATCGTCCTTCAGGAGGGGGGCCATGCGTTCGAGTTTGTTCGGCAGCCAGCTGTCGTCGGCATCGAGGAAGGCGATCCAATCCCCTGTTGCTTCGCGGACGCCGTGATTGCGCGCCGCATTCGGGCCGGCGTTCTCCTGGGTGATGCAACGGACCGGCGGTCCGAGTCGCTCGACGATCGCAGCCGTCTGGTCCGTCGATCCGTCGTCGACGACGATCACCTCGCAGACCGGGAGCGTCTGGTCGAGAATGCTCTGGACGGTGCGGGTGATCGTGTCGGCAGCGTTGTAGGCCGGCACGACGGCTGAGATCGTCGGCACGTCGGTCGTCGGTGGCATCGTTGAGTCCGTCTCCATCAGTCATCCCCAGCGAGCGAAAAGCCGAACGAACAGGAAGCAGCAGATCAGCAGTCCGGCACTGGCCACGAACAGACGCTGGCTGATGAACCAGTTCAGACGCAGCACCGGGCGGACCCGGGCGCGGTAGTAACCAACAAGATTCAGATATGCCGCGCACACGCCGCAGATCATGTACGTCGGCGTGACGTAGCAGCGGGAGAGCGAACCCATGCCGACGCACCAGGCGGCAAGGATGGCGGCGATGTAGGGAAGCATTCGTCTGAGTTCGGGATGCTCGATCTCGATGCCGTCCCGCTTGATGCGGTAGATGGCGTAGGCGGGCAGGAAGAAACAGCCGAAGAACAGCATTCCGCCGAAGAAGCCCAGCTCGACGAAGGCATGCACGTAGGAATTGTGAGCGACGAGTCCGGCGACCTCGGCGTACTGTCCTTCACCAATGCCGAACAGGATACGCGTGGATTTGAGCTGCATCAGGCCGTCGCTCCAGGCCTTGATGCGCTGTTGACCGGTGCCGCCAGAGACCTCGATGTTGCCGTGCCGCCCCAGTGCGATCGGCGCCACACAGGCTCCGAGGGCTCCCAGTGCGAGGGCGACGCGTCCTCCCTTGAGCGTGGCCAGCCAGGTCATGCCGGCCGCTCCGAAGGCAAGCAGGCCGCCACGTGAGAAGGTGAAGTAGTACGCGACGACCATCAGTCCCAGGGGACCGAGCCAGAGCCACCGCCGGGAACCGAGTTGCTCATCCAGCAGAAAGTACCCGGAGAGGATCGCGGTGACGGCAATCAGCAGCGACATGTCGTTGGGATCGTGGAAGATTCCCAGTCCGCACAGGCGAAAGAACCAGATGTCCTCCCCTTCGTCGGTGACTCCTTTGCGGTCAGGAGTGTGCCGCATGATTCGCGGTTCGTCGCCCGATCGCCAGAGATCGTGGTCGATGGCGGCCCGGACTTCGCCGCTGGATCTTCCGGCCCATTCGCGGTTGAACTGAAAGTAGTCGACCAGGCTCAGGGCAATCATTGCGGTCGAGCAGAGAGTGGTCGTCAGCAGGAACTGCCGTAGCCGCTCGGGCGTGTTGATCGTGGCGACCAGCACGAGGTAGTAGAGGGCGACCTTGGTCATGGCGACCACGCCGGTCGCCAGGCCGGAGAGATTGCCGGTCGTAACGTGCGAGAAGGCGATCGCCACGATGACGCCAAGCACGCACAGGTTGATCGGCTGCTGCATCATGGTGGTCAGGCGGACCTGGTTGTGCAGCGGGCGGATCGAGCAGACGATCGCTGCGACGATGAGGTACAGGTAGACCTGCAGATTCCCCAGCGACGGAATCAGTTCCGCCGGGCGGACGAACAGTGCCGCGTTCGCCATGAGGAAAAGCAGGTAGGCCATCGTCGCTGATTCAGTGTCGTCTCGGTGCTGTGGTCACGATTCTGCCGGGGGCCGATGTGTCAGGCCGCAATATCGGGCGATGCGCTGCGATCGGCGAAGTCTGGATGATCGGAACGCATCGTGGGCGGACCGCTCGCTTCAACTCTAGGTCACGCAGTGACGTTGACCGGGCGAAACACCGGGCCGCCGACGTTTCGATGCTGTCTGCGGTCGAAACCGGGCTGGCAGGGTCCTGTTGCGCCGGCTTGTTGCGAATCGGCAACAGGGTTCGGACCGCTTCGAGATGCCGGCCACAGCGGCCGGAGAGTTGCAGTGATAGGGTTGAGACACCGGCCCGGAGTGCGCGCGGGCCCGGAGGCAGGATACAGGGGCCGGACTTCTTCTGACGGGAGTGACCATGTCAGGCAGATCACTCAAGATCGCCGTGATGAGCAGCGGACTGGGGCACATTGCCCGCGGCGTCGAAACCTGGGCCGATACGACCGCGACCGCTCTCTACGATCGGGGAGAAGATGTCACGCTGTTCAAGGGGGGCGGAACCGCGGACCGCCCCTTCGAGCACGTCGTTCGGTGTGCTCAACGATACGGGCGCGTCGCTGAATCGCTCGCCAGGTGGACCCCCGGCTGGACCTGGCACATCGGATGTGGTTCCCCCTACGACGTCGAGCAGACGACGTTCGCGGCCGGCGTCCTCGGCACCCTGCGACGGGAAATGTTCGACGTCATCCATCTGCAGGATCCGTGGCTGGCGTATCTTCTGGAACGAACCCGCCCGCTGCATGGCGCGAAGGTGATCCTCGGCAACGGGACCGAAGAGCCGCCCGAGTTCCTCGCGAAGTTCGAGCACATCCAGGAACTGACGCCGTACTACCTCGAGCGGCACGGAGAGCTGGGCGGACGGAAGTGGTTTGCGGCTCCCAACTTTATCGACGTGGACCGGTTCCGGCCGGGGGACGGAATTGCGGCACGTCGTGAACTGGGAATTCCCGAAGACGCGTTTGTGGTTCTGTCGGTGGCGGCTCTGAATCGGTCGCGGAAGCGGCTGGACTGGATCATCCGTGAGTTCGCCCGGGCCGATCTGTCGAACGCTCTGCTGGTACTCGCCGGGGCCGAAGAACCGGAGACCGAAGACCTGCTCAACGAAGGACGCGAACTGCTGGGGGAACGGCTGATCGTCCGCACGAACGTCCCCTTCGAGCAGATGCCGCAGGTGTACCACGTCGGCGACGTCCATGTGTTGGGATCATTGCAGGAGGTGATGGGGATCAGCCTGGTCGAAGCGATGGCAAGCGGCCTGCCCTGCATCGGTCACTGCTGGCCAGCGACCGAATGGGTGATCGCCAACGGGGGCAGCATCGTCGACATGCAGCAGCCCGGGCAACTGGCCGCCGAGCTGCAGCGGTATCGGGAGGATGTCGCACTCTGCACAGAACGGGGCACCGCGGCCCGCCAGCGGGCGGAGGACGTCTTCTCAATCGACGCGGTCATCGCGCAGTATCTGGCGATGTACCGGGCGGTCTGCGGCCTGGATGTCGAAGAGCCCTCATCGCCATCGGAAGCAACCGGGAGCAAGACATCCGAAGTCCCCGAACTCGTCGGCAGTGCGTGACGTGCTACCGGGGGGATTGACGCGACGGAGTGACGGCCACATCATTCGGGCGAACCGGCCGCCTTGCGGCGCGTCGATGTCCGTTTCCTCCGTCATTGAGTGTGATGTCTCCCCTTCCCCCACTGAAAATCGGTCCGGTCGAGATCGGCTTTCCGGTCGTCCAGGCGGCGCTGAGCGGCTACAGCGACTGGCCGATGCGGGTACTGGCCCGGCGGTACGGAGCATCGTACGCACTCAACGAGGTGATGCTGGACCGGTTTGCCGTCGAGGTGAAGGGACGCGGTAAGACTCAGCATTACCTGCGGCTGACCGACGAGGAGCATCCGGTCGGGGGACAGCTGATGGGGGCCGATCCGGACGCGTTTCCACCGGCCGCCCGGCGACTGGTCGAGTGCGGCTTTGACGTGATCGACATCAACTTCGGCTGTCCGGTGAAGTCGGCCATGGGGGGCTGCCGGGGGGGATACCACCTCAGCCAGCCGGACGTCGCTCTGGAGATCGTCCGCCGGGTCCGGGATGCCGTGCCGGACCGGATTCCCGTGAGCGTCAAGATGCGACGCGGCATCGACGATACGGCGGAGAGTCGGGACCGGTTCTTTCGAATTCTTGACGGCGCGTTCGCGATCGGCGTGGCGGCCGTCACGGTCCACGGGCGGACGGTCGAGCAGCGGTACGTGGGGCCGAGCAACTGGGAGTTTCTTCGCGAGGTGAAGGAGCAGGCCGGTGAGCGGACGGTGCTGGGGAGCGGCGACCTGTTCGATGCCGAGTCCTGCCTGCGGATGATCCGCGAGACCGGCGTCGACGGCGTGACGGTTGCACGGGGGGCGATCGCCAATCCGTGGATCTTCTCTCAGGCCCGGGCTCTGGCGGCGGGAGAGCCGTTGCCCCCTCCGCCGACTGTCCACGAGCAGCGGGAGACGATGCGCGAGCACCTGGGGCTGTGCATTGAGACGTACGGGCCGCAGAAGGGCTTCGGGGCGTTCCGGAAGTTCGCGATCAAGTACACGCGGCTGCATCCGGAGTACGAGCAGGTTCGCAACGATTGTGCGACCGTGCGGACGCTGGCGGAGTGGGACGGCTACCTGCAGCGGTGGTATTCGGAGGATGCACCGGGGCAGTATCCGCTGGTCGATGAGACGGCCGGGGCATCCGCAGGCTCTCGCTGACTGTTTCGGCCGTCACGTCCTAACCCCATGTTGCGCAGCCGGTTGCCGGATGGACCGGTGCCGGTGGCAAATCGAGGAGGCCTCCGGTAGCATGGAGGATTGTGCCTGAACGCTCGCGTGCACTGAACGCGTGGATACCTGTTTGGTCCTGTGCAGCCCATTGCAGATGGGCCGGTTTTGAGCAGGAAACATTGCGACGGACGGGCAGACTGACGATCTTCTGACAGGAATTCTGGCTGGCAAATGACGGAACACCAGGCAACCGAAGAGGAACTGGTCGAAAAGGCCCAGAACGCTCTGAATCAGTGCAACTGGGTCATTGGCGAATGTGCCGCTCAATGGACACAGCGCTACGCTCAGGGGCGGACCGATGCGGATTTTGGTGCCCGGATCGGGCTCAGCGGCGATCAGGTGTATCAGCGGCGGCGGGTCTGGGAGACGTTTGCAGACGTCCACGAAAACTACCCGAAGCTGAAGTGGTCGCACTTCTACGCGGCTCTGAACTGGGACGATGCCGCCGACTGCCTGCAGTGGGCCAACGAAATCGGGGCGACCGTCGCCGAGATGAAGGCGTGGCGTCGTGCCCAGCATGGAGAGGATCTGTCCACGCAGGGTGAGGAGGTCGAGCCGGCTCCGTTCGACACCGACATGGAAAGCCCGGTTGAGTACCTGGCTCCGCAGACCGGGATGGTCCGGGACCCGGATTCGTTCGGTGGCGGCGAGGGAGGCGAAGGGGCCGAACTGGTCGGCGCTGCGACCGGCACCAGCAACGATCTGACGGCAGCCGAGCATCCCCGGCAGATCGCTCAGCCGGCCTCCGAGGAGGCGTACGCTCCCTTCAGCAAAGGGGCGCGTGGCTCGGCCGAGAGTTCGGAATCGGAGTCCAAGGCGGCTCCGTCGGCCGAGCAGGTCATCAAGCGACTCTCGTCGGCGATCGAGCGCTGCAATGCGACGTTGTCGCCGGCGATTCTCGAGCGGTTCCCGGAACTTCCCGCGGAGCTGCAGCAGCGGTTCCTCAAGGCGGTCGACGATCTGCTGGATCGCACCGGGGGCCTGCGCTGAGTTACGGCACTGGCGCGGCCGTCGGAGAGGCGGCCGCACGGATCGGGAGGTGACGACGAATGGCCGAGATCCCCGTCGGATCGCCACAACCGGAACCGCGCGGCAGCCACCGGGTGAACGGCTGGCTGGTGGTCGCGTTGCTGATGGTCGTCGCCGCCCTCCTGCTGCGATATCGCCTGCCGATTCTCAGCGACCTTCACGACCCCGACGCCAGGCCCCGGGCCATTACCCCCCGCGGTGAGCTGTCGAATGTCGAAAAGACGCAAATCGAGATCTTTCGAGAAGCGTCCACGTCGGTCGTTCACATCACGACCGCGGCCCTGGCCCGGACATCGGACTTTGGTGTTGCGCGGGTTCCCCAGGGAACCGGAACCGGATTCGTCTGGCGGGAAGACGGGTACATCGTCACCAACTTCCATGTTGTCAACGGGGCAGAGTCGGCGGTGGTCACCCTGGCGGACAACTCGACCTACTCCGCCAGTCTCGTCGGTGTCGAACCGTCCAAGGATCTGGCCGTTCTCAAGATCAACGCCGAGCGCGGAGCGCTGAAGGCGATTCCGATCGGATCCTCGTCGGAGCTGCAGGTCGGGCAGAACGTGTATGCGATCGGCAGCCCCTTCGGCCTGCAGCAGACACTGACGACCGGGGTCATCAGCGGACTCGGACGAGAGATCCGTTCATTGAACAACGCCGTCATCCGGGACGTCATCCAGACCGATGCCGCGATCAACCCGGGCAACTCGGGGGGGCCGTTGCTCGACAGTGCGGGTCGACTGATCGGGGTGAACACGGCGATCTACAGCAACTCAGGGAGCAGCGCCGGGATCGGCTTCGCGATCCCCGTCGACACCGTTAACCGGATCATTCCTGACCTGATCCGCTACGGTCGGGTCGAGCGTCCCGCGCTGGGGATCGAGATCGTTCCCGATTCGGTCCTCGAAGACATGCGACGGAACGGTATCGCGGGGCTCGACGCCGACGGTGTTCTGATTCAGACCGTACTGCCGGGCAGCGCGGCGGAAGAGGCCGGGCTGCAGGGAACCCGTTTCGACGAGCAACGTCGCCAGTACGTTCTGGGCGATCTGATCGTTGCGTTCAACGGGGATCCGATCACCAGGACGGCCGACCTGTTCGCAGCCCTGGACGATGCGACGGTGGGAGAGACCGTGCAGCTGACAGTCCTGCGGGACGGGGAATCGCTCGATGTGGATCTCACGCTTCAGCCACTCCCGACGCTGAACCCCTAGGTTGCCCAGGCTGCGGTCGCCGCCGTAAACAACCGGTTGGGGAACTGTCAAGCCATTTCTTCGGCCCGCAGTCCCTAAAGATCCGAAGAAAACTCAAGATTGTAAGTCTCGGCCCTACATGGGATTGCGAGTTGCGGGGAGAAAATCCGCAAAAAGCGCCGAAAGCAATTGCAGTCTCGGGCGTTGATTCATTCAGAGACGTGACTAAACATTCGTAGAGGCAGATAGCCTCTGGTGGTCTCTGAACCGCACATGTATCACGGAGGAGATGCAATGCTCGTTCTAACGAGAAAAATTGGCGAAGAGATTCTCATCGATGGCGACATCGTGGTGAAAGTCTCTGAAATTCAGGGGAATCGCGTCAAGCTGTGCGTGGAAGCCCCCCGGTCCCGACGTATTCTTCGCGGCGAGGTGGCGGAAAAGGCGGGGATCACCCCCGCGACGCAACCGAACCCCGTTGCACGTCGAGAGCCGATTTCCGATGACCCGGTTCCGGGCTCGACGTTCATCAACGCCCAGTAGCCAACGGTCCCCCTGACTTTCCGTCCGGCATTTCGTGTAAGGAGATTCCGACGGGCTGCCTCTCCGTATGGTGCAGAGAGGCTGACTTCCGGGGCGGCAGGGCTGCCCTGCGATCGGCCAGCGCATAAAGAAATCCGGGAAATCTCTTCCCCGGGTCTGTGCTTTCCTGAGCGGCTGGCCGCGAGTTCGCGATCTGTGTTCGCGAGCCTCTCAGTTCTTCGGTGAGCGGGCACGTCCCTGCGGCGGCCTCACTGGGAACTCTTCTTTGGAAATCGTGCCGTCGCCGTCCTTGTCGATGTCGTCAAATCGCTGACGCATCCGGGCCGGAACTTCGTCCTTCGACAGCACTCCGTCCCCGTTGCGGTCCAGGGCCTGCATCCCGAGTCTGCGGTCACCACCCTGCCCTGGTCGGCCGGGACGCTGGAAGAGGCGTGCGGCTTCTTCCTTCGAGAGCTTGCCATCGTTATTGGCGTCAAGCTGGCTGAACCGCTCGTCGTTGAGCCGTGACGGTGCTTCGCTCCTGGAGATGTACCCGTCCCCGTCACTGTCGATCTGACGGAACATGGCCGCCCGATCGCGGGATCCGCCGGGGGCGTCTGATGCATCGCCGGGACGTCGTGGTCGAGAGGGAGCGTCGGCGTCACGACGGCGCCCGTCTGCCGCCATCCGGTCTCCCGGGCCCATGTCGCCTCCCCCAAACAGTTCGCGGGGCTCCAGCTGGCCATCTTCGTTGCGATCGAGGCGGTCGAACTGTTCGGACGCTTTCGCCAGTTCGTCGCGGCTGATCCGTCCATCACCATTCTGATCGACGACCTGAAGGAAGACCGGTCCCCCGCCCGGCTGGGGACGGGAGCGTGGCTGGTCCGGGCGGCCCTGACCGGGGCGTTCGGGGCGTGGCCGACCGGGCTGGTCGGGACGGTTGCCGCCGGCAAACTCTTCGAGTCGTGCGAGATCGATTTCGTCGGTGCCGAGGCGGTCGAACAGTGGCTGGAGGCGGCCCTGAGCCTGTTCGGGGATCTCGTCCATTGAGATCTTGCCGTCGCCGTTCCGATCGAGTCGTTTGAGGAACTGCATGCGGCCGGCCGGATTGTCACCCCCGCCAGGGCGTCCCCCCTGCCGTCGCATCGCGCCGCTGAACTCCTCGAATGTCAGTTCGTCCTTGTCGAGGCGGTCGAAGAGCGGACGCATCCGCTCCTGTGCCCGCTCGGGGAGTTCGCTGAGGGTGAGCTTGCGGTCGCCGTCGCGATCAAGCTGACGGAACATGACTTCCGGATCGGGGCCACCGCGCCGTCCTCCGGCCTGAGCGGACGTGACGGGGCGATCCGTTTCAGAGGTGGCGGCCTCGAATTCGTCGAGAGTCAGCACGCCGTCTTCGTTTCCGTCACCGACGCGAAGCAGCCGGTCGAAGAACCGTTTCTGTTCTTCGCTGACTTCGTCTGCGGTGAGCCGGCCATCCCCATTGGAGTCGAGCTGCGAGAAGAGCGACTCGGCCGGTTCGTCGGCAAGAAGAGGGGCGGCGGCAGCCGATCCAAGCAGCAGGGCTGCGCCGCCGGTCAGTACATATCGAAGCATCAGGATTTCCTCCAGGGGTTGAGGGGGAGGCGCTGTGCCTCCTCCTCACAGTTGAACCCCGGGAAGTGGCCGGTGTTTCGCGGGAAGCGATGACCGGCCGGAAATTCCTGAAACAGTGTGCCGCGTGTCGGCAGAATCAGTTTTCATTCGGCAGCGAGAAGTTGACGAACAGGGCGCCCCGCTCGTCCGGAACCGCGTAGCTGCCGGTCGTCGGCAGGTACTTGCGGATCACGTCGAACTCGGGCAGTTTGCTGAAGTCGATCTTTCCTTCCGTGACGGCGTCGAGTTCGCCGCTGCGAACCATTTCGTACACGGCACGGACCTGAGCGTCCGGCTTCTGATAGCCGACGATCGACAGCTTCTCGGGCATGTGGGCGGCGATCCGCTGATAGTCGTCCGAGTCCGCAAGCGGATTTTCGGCTTCATCACGGCGGATCACGTCTTCCAGCAGACGGGCGTGGGTCGCAAAGAACAGGTGACCGCGGGTGATGGCGGCGGCCGGATCCATCCCGCCCGAGCCGGCCTGTTCGGCTTCGTAAATCGTCACACCCTGGAAGTCCCGTTCGGTCAGGTCGACACCGTTCGTCGCCTTGATGCTCTCGAGAACCTGCTGCATGCGGGCCTCGTCCTTCAGCTGCAGGGCGAAGAGCATCCGCTGGTCTTCGATGCCGGCATCTTCCGGGATTTCGGTCATGAAGTGCATCAGTCCGGTGAACTGGTCAATGAGGTCTTCCTTGGGATGAATCATCGGGCCGCCCGGCTGCTGGGCGATCTGGTCGACCATCCGGGCGAAACCGCCCGCCTGTCCGGTGAACAGGTCATAGAGCGTCTCGACCGCGGTGTAGGCGGCCTGCAGATTCCAGTTGGCCGCAGAGTACTGGGCGACATCATCCGAGACCCAGCGGGGCGGCGTCTGGGCGATGGCGGGGAACTCGAACACCTTGAGGATGCCGGAGGCGGGCTGCTCGACGTACAGGAACGTCCGGGTGACCGAATCGTATTCGTCGGTCGCCATGTCCATCGTGCCGCCCATTCCCTTGAAGCGGTCAAGGCCGAGGAGCGGCAGGAACGTCATAACGGTCATCGACTGCATGGCCAGCTCTTCGTTGCTGGTCATCACGGCGCGGACCAGATCGATCGGGCTGACATACCAGGACATGAGCGGGCGTCCGTCGCGGTCCACCGCGCACGCTTCCTGGACGTAGGCGTAGACCGGGGACTCAGCGAACGTGCGGTCGTTCTCGCCGTCCCACCGGACCAGAATGTCCTCGACAATCCCGGTGTCAGCACTGAGCGTGAGCACCAGGCGACCGTCGCGGACGACATAGGAGAAGGTGCTGAAGATCCCGGCATCTTCCGGCAGTGCGTAGGCGGTGATGTCGGTTCCTTCGAACTGTTCGACCTGTGCCTCGCTGTCCTGCTCCTTCAGGGACTCGTCGATCTTCTCGAGCATCCGCGCGAGCGTGTCACCCCGTTCGAGGACGTCGATCACGGCCACGATCGAGAGCCGTCGGCCAGCCGGCATGACGGCGGCCAGGGCAACTTCCCCGGTGGGAAAGTCTGCCAGCTCCTGCAGCGAGAAGCCGAGTTCCGCTTCGGCTTCCGGAAGGAATTCGCCAACCAGATCCACCAGCTCACCGACGAACGGCTGCAGCTCCGGATCGTGGATCATCTGTCCGGTCATCGTTTCGCCGAAGCGGCTCTTGAGCTGCTTGACGTCCGACAGGGACACGTAGGCGAGAACGCCCGGAGGGAGCAGCTGGTCAACCGGAACGGCATCGGCCGCCCGGACAGTTGCCGGCAGGACGGCCAGAGTGACCATGACGGCCACCCATCCTCGGAACGCGCAACAGAGTGAGCTCATTCTTGGACTTCCTTGAAGTTTCGCGTTGTGAACCCGCTGCAGCAGAACGCTCCGAGCCGGAGAACGTTACACCGCAATGTGCGAATACAGGTCTCGTCGTCTGTCTGGCCGTTTCCCGCCAGGTCATCCTCGTTCAACGAAACGTCGACAATTGTAGCGATTGTGCCGGCTCGCGCACAGATTCGCCACCTTCGATGGCCATGTCGACACCAACTTGTGACAGCGAGTCTGCCGACCCTTCCGGTTTCCTCGCCGCTACGAAGCGGCTCCCCAATTGCATCGAACGTCGCTGATGCATAGACTGGATTTCCGCGGATGAGGTGACCGAACGGAACAGGAAGACGGCCCCCGGTCATTCCCCGCGATTGATCCGCCATCACACATGGTGGCGGGCCGGCCCCCCCCGCCTGAGAATGGGCGGTCCACGACCGTCATCCCGACCGGAACCTCCGGACGGACGATGACCCTGCCTGTTGTGGTACCACCCGGACCTTCCCGAGGTTTCGCATGATTCAGAAACTGAGCCCGTCGCATGCCGTCGCGTCGACGAGTGTCCGTCCCGGCAGGACGCCCGGACTTGTGCCGGCAGGCCCGGGGCGGTTGCGTCCGGCAGTTCTGGTCGTGATCGGTCTCTGTCTGTCTGCGATGTCGCATCGGACAGCCCTGGCTGCGGACGCGGCGTCGGCCCTTGCAGTCTGGCCGGCCACAGAGATTACTCTCACCGCTCAGTCCCCCCGTCAGCAGCTGGTCGTCCAACGGACGGATTCAGCAACGCGCGAAGACCGGACACGCGCGGTCGTGTACGAATGCAGCGATCCTTCCGTTGCCACCGTCGATGAGCTGGGTGTCGTTCGCGGCGTGGGGAACGGTCAGGCCACGATTCGCATTTCCGGCGATTCGGGGGCCGCTGCGTCGGTTTCCGTGACCGTTGAGGGAATCGACGTCGTCCCGCCGGTCGACTTCGAGCGGGATGTGCAGCCTGTGCTGACCCGGCTCGGGTGTAACTCCGGCCCGTGCCATGGCAAGCAGCGGGGACAGAACGGATTTCAACTTTCGCTGCTCGGCTTCGACAGCGAGTTCGATCATGCTGCCCTGACGCGGGAAGCCCGTTCCCGCCGCGTCTTCTTTGCGGTGCCCGAGCAGTCTCTGGTTCTCACGAAACCGATCGGCGCGGTTCCGCATGGCGGCGGCGTCCGCATGAAGCGCGGTGACGAAGCGTACGAAATGCTGCTGCGGTGGATTCGCAGCGGCGCGCCCCGCAGTGTGCCGGAGACTCCCGAGCTTGTCGGCGTGAGTGTCTTTCCAACGGAACGCATTCTCGCCAACGGCGAATCGCAGCAGCTGGCGGTGACCGCGACCTACAGCGACGGCAGCACGCGGGACGTGACGGCGATGGCGACGTACCAGTCGAACGAGGCGCCCATCTGTGCCGTGGATGAGTCGGGCCTGATGACCGCCGGCCAGGTGACCGGCGAAGTGGCCGTCATGGCCCGTTACATGGGGCACTTCGCGCTGGTGAATGCGTCAGTCCCGCTGCCGGGCGACGTCCCCGCCGACTACTACGCCGGCCTTCCCCGCAACAACTACATCGACGAGCATGTCTGGGACGCGCTGGAGCGGCTGAAGCTGAAGGCGTCCTCCGCGGCGTCGGATGCGCGGTTCATGCGGCGCGCCTACATCGACATCATTGGGCGGTTGCCGACGGCGGACGAAGCCCGGGCGTTTCTGGCCGACGACTCGGAGAACCGCCGCGAGCAGCTGGTCGACTCTCTGCTCGCCCATCCCGAGTATGCCGAGCTGTGGGCCAACAAGTGGGCGGATCTGCTGCGTCCGAATCCGTACCGGGTCGGTATCAAAGCGACGCTCAACTACGACGCCTGGATCAGGGACGCCTTCCGGAAGAACCGCCCCTGGGACGAGATCGTGCGGGAACTGCTCACCGCCCAGGGGAGCACCTTCCGTGACGGCAACGTGACGCTGTTCCGCGACCGCCGCAGCCCGGACGAACTGACGACGATCGTCAGCCAGCTGTTCCTGGGCATCCGGCTGGAGTGTGCGAAGTGCCATCACCATCCGTTCGAGGTCTACGGGCAGGAGGACTTCTACAGCTTCGCTGCCTACTTCGCGAAGGTCGGACGGAAGGGGACCGGGCTTTCGCCGCCGATCTCCGGCTCCGAAGAGTTCGTATTTGCCGGCAGCCGCGGGAGCGTGAAGCATCCCCTCACCAACGAAGTGCTCGAGCCACGTCCCTTGTACGGCGAGGCCCCCGAGGTGGGAGATGATCCGCGCGAGGCACTGGCGGCCTGGATCACCTCGAAAGACAACCACTACTTCGCCCAGACCATGGCGAATCGGATCTGGATGGACCTGATGGGGCGTGGACTGGTCGAGCCGGTCGACGACCTGCGGGCGACGAATCCGGCATCGAATGCGCCGCTGCTGGAGGCCCTCGGCCGCGACTTCGCCGACAACGGATTCGACATCAAACACCTGATCCGCCGCATCGCGACCTCACACGTGTACGCAATGAGTGCCGATCCGGATGAACGCAACGTGGTCGATTCCCGCTACTTCGCCCGTCGTTACCGCCAGCGTCTGCGGGCGGAGGTGCTGCTCGACTCGATCGACCGGATCACCGGTGTGCCAGAGTCCTTTTCCGCGATGCCTCCGGATGGCCGGGCGAAGGAAATCTGGACGCACCGGGTCGGCTCGCTGTTCCTGGACGCGTTCGGACGTCCCGATCCCAACCAGGATCCTCCCTGCGAGCGGACCGGCGAATCGACGGTCGTGCAGACACTGCACATGATGAACGCCGAGAATCTGTTCCGGAAAGTGTCGTCGGATTCCGGTCGGGCGGCGACGCTGGCTGCCAGCGAGAAGACTCCGGCCGAGATCGTCGAGGAACTGTATCTTTCGATCTATTCCCGATATCCGACGGAAGAGGAATTGAAGATCGGTGTCGGTTTATACGAGAATGAGTCATCGGATCGTCGGGCCGTCACCGAGGATCTGATGTGGGCCCTGATGAACACCCCGGAATTCCTGTTCAAGAGTTAAGCGCTCCGAAGACCCGCACTCATCCGTTCTTCTGGCAGTTGTCTGCTGCACGAAACAGCGGCAACGACCGGCGGAACGGCCTGCCATCCTGTTATCCCACCACCCGAATCCACGGTGGACGGTGACCGCCCAGCAGGAGCTGCGGCCCGGACCGTCCCCCAGGGAGTTGTGTATGGCCAGCTACGCGAACTGTGAAGGTCAGACCCGGCGAGACTGCCTCAAGCTCGGTCTCTCCGCCGCCCTCGGAGCAGGCTTCGTTGATCTCCTGCGGCTCAAGGGGAACGCGAGTTCTTCGGCCGCAGCGCTCGACGGACCGGCAAAGAGCTGCATCCTCGTCTGGCTGGACGGCGGACCGACTCACTACGAGACGTTCGATCCCAAGCCGGCCGCACCGTCCGAGATCCGCGGCGAGTTCAGCCCGATCTCGACAAAAATCGACGGTGTCCAGTTCTCGCAGCACATGACCCGGCTGGCCGGCATCGCCGACAAGCTGGCGGTCGTCCGTTCGGTCCGGCACAACCAGGGGAACCACGGGGCCGGCAACCACTACATGATGACCGGTGCTCCGCCGCGAATTCCGGTCGGTTGTGGTGCGTTCGTGAGCTTTCACCCCAGTCTTGGTTCCACCACGGCTGCGATGCGGGGGCACCAGAACGGACTGCCCGCCTACTTCTCGATGCCGCGGATGTCCCGCTCCGGCGGACCGAACTTCCTCGGTGCCCAGTATGCTCCCTTTGTGGTGCCGGATGATCCCAACCGGGACAATTTCCGCGTCCGCGATGTCGCGCTGCCGAAGGGGCTGGAAGAGGGCCGGTTCGAGCACCGTCGCGACCTGCGTGAGCTGGTCGACCGACTGCCGCGAATCCGTGACAAGGTGGCGGGCGATCCGGTGATGGCGCTGGACGAGTACTATCAGCAGAGTTACGACCTGATGGGCTCGGCTGAAGCGCAGAAGGCATTCCGCATCGCGGACGAAAAGGCCGGGATCCGCGAGCGGTACGGCCGGAATTCGTTCGGACAGCGGGCGCTGTTGGCCCGCCGACTGGTCGAGGCGGGGGTTCCCTTCATCACCCTTTACGAAGGGGGCTGGGACCATCACCGCGGTCTGTTCAAGGCTCTCGACAAGCGGCTGCCGACCTTCGACAACACGGTTGCCACGCTGATCGAGGATCTGGACGAGCGGGGGCTGCTCGACTCGACGCTGGTCGTCGTACTGGGCGAGTTCGGCCGAACGCCAAAGATCAACAAGGATGCCGGCCGCGACCACTGGTCGAACGCCATGTCGATCATGTTCGCTGGTGCGAACACGCCGGGCGGTCAGGTGATCGGAGCAACTGATCCGCAAGGGTATTCGGCCGTTGACCGCGTGCTCTCGCCGGAGAACTTCGCGTCGACGGTTTACACGAAGCTGGGGATCGATCCGGGCCAGATCCTGTACACGCCGCAGGGACGGCCGACGCACCTGGTGAGCGATCCGACGCCGATCTCCGAGCTGATGGGCTGAGGTTCGTCCTGTCCTGCCGGTGCTCAGTCCCCTGCTCTTTCGGAACAGTGCCTTGAAATTGTCCCTCCCCGGTCGCCGCTGCGCGTCTGTCCTGCTCCTGTTCGTACTGGTGTCTCGAGCTGCTGCCGAAGCCCCCGAGGCAAAGTCCCTCTACCCGGCGGGGCTGCAGCGGGGAACGACGGCCGATCTTGCCCTTCGCGGCAAGCCGGGCACGCAGCCCGCATCGATCTGGTGCGCGACGGAAGGGCTCAGCTTTGAGCTGGACGAGAAGGGAACGACGCTGAAGGTGACCGCGGCTGACGACGTGCCGCAGGGACTCCACTGGCTCCGCGTCTACAACGCCGAAGGTGCCGGACCACTGGTGCCGCTGCTCGTGGGCTCGCTGCCGGAGCAGACGGAGAAGGAATCCAATAACCGTCTGGACGAGGCGAAGGAGCCGCTCCCCCTGCCGGTGCTGGTCAACGGCATGCTCAACAAGAGTGGCGACCTCGACACGTACGCGGTTGAGCTGAAGGCCGGCGCGACGTTTGTCGCCTCGATCGAGTCGCGACGGAGCCTGTCGACCCCGGCGGACCCGGTGCTGCAGCTCCTCTCGCCGGACGGATTCGTCATCGAGCAGAACGACGACCACCACGGCTTCGATCCGCAGATCGTCCACACTGTGCAGCAGGACGGGACGTACTACGTGCGTGTGTTCGCCTTCCCGGCGACGCCCAACAGTACGATTGCTTTCGCCGGCAGCAGCGACTACGTCTACCGGCTTGCGCTGACGACCGGGCCGTTCGTCGATCACGTTGTCCCGGCCGAGAGTGAGGACGCATCGCCGCGAGCCGTCGGCTGGAACCTGACGGGTGTCGAGTCGGTCTCTCCCGATGATCTCCCCGGACTGCACCTGGTTCACCGGACGCATCACGAAGACCGGACGTTTGTTGCCGAGGCGGCCGAATCCACGGGACGCCCCGAGCCGCTGCCGATCCCCTGCACCGTCGTCGGTCATATCGACGTGGCCGGTCAGGTCGACGCGTACCCGTTCAAGGCTGCCAAGGGGGACGCGCTGCGGTTCCGTGTTCGCAGCCGGTCACTCGACGGGGCGCACGACCCGGTCCTGAAGGTCGTACAGGTTTCGGACGGGAAAGTGCTCAAGGAAGTGGACGACATCGCCCGCGGCAACCTCGACGTCGAGCTGGCCTGGAAGAGCCCGGCCGACGGCGATTACCGGCTGGAGATCTTCGACCGGTTCGGCAAGGCGAGTCTGCGGCACGTGTACCATCTCGATGTGGATCGGGACTCACCGGGCGTCGAGCTGTCGGTCGAGAAGGACCGTCTGACGCTGAAGGACGACAAGCCGCTCGAGATCAAGGTGACGGTCAAGCGGGGCAAGGGCTTCCGCGAAGAAGTGACCGTGACTGCAACCGACCTGCCGGATGGAATCGAAGTGACGCCGGCGACGTCATCGGCATCGGGCGACACGGCCAAGGCCGTTACGCTCAAGCTGCAGCGTAAGGAAGGGGCGGCGGCGTTCAGCGGACCGATCCGCATTGTCGGGACGACGGACGGCGAAACGCCGCTGGAGGTGGAAGCCGTCGCGGGAGATGCACCGTCGCTGGGACCGAAGACGCAACTGTGGCTGACGGTCGTTGTGAAGGCCGAGTAGCGGTTGTACTGGCCCTGAACGCGTCCCAACGACACGTGCCACGGCTCTGCGAGCCGTGCGCCGTGTTTGATGTGAGACCGCCGGCGGGTGGCTGGGGCGCAGGACCGGCGGGGGAGTTGGACCACGGACGCCCATGCAATGGCGGGATGCAACCGTCTCAGATTCGTCACGGCCCCAGTCGTTGAAGGAATGCACTCGCTGGCGCTTCGTGCTGGTATTGGCATGGCGTACCCTGCGGTGCCGGGACCAGTCCCAGCCTACCTCTCTGGACGCGAGCCCTACCTCACTGGGAGCGAACGAAGCCACGGTTCGTCCTCGCTTGTGACGCATTCCGGGGTTTTGCAGCTTCACTGCTCCAACTCTGGCCACCCGCCGGCGCGAACGTCGTTGGCCTCACATGCTTACCTTGAAGGGCAGGCATGCCCCCCGGGAAGCTCTCTTCAACGGCACCACGATAGCACCCCGGTGCTCACGCACCGGGCTCGCCTGTTCTGTTTCCTCCGTGCCTCCGTGC
>ENA-ORCW01000227-ORCW01000227.1-marine-metagenome-genome-assembly--contig:-NODE-227-length-54167-cov-3.936717_pt1 | contig 54167 bp, 59 predicted proteins | sample MGYA00237784_ERZ508517 | MGnify/ENA primary metagenome ERZ508517 (study PRJEB26187, sample SAMN06268979) | marine metagenome | isolation source: Tt ae E1 feedstock associated aerobic enrichment on...
TCATGGCGTAGTCGTTGATGCCAGTGCCCCGACAATTTGAGTGAGTGAGCGTTTTTGTCCCCCGTCTGTGGATCGTGTTGCGCGATCCGGACGGGGGGCTGGGGGGAGAAGCGTTCCGCACTCCGCCCAGGGGGAATAACGACACGGGCCCTCACGGTCGCGGCTCTGAATTGTCCGCACTTGCACCGACTTCTCCCCTTCCGCACCATCGCTCGCGTTGCTCGCTCCAGCCACGGCCACCCGTCGGGTGGGCATGCGCGCGTTCATGGTGCGACGTCTCGACCGTCGGGCTCGCCTGTGATGTTGAAGAAGGCACTTGAGCCTCAAGCCCTCACGACCACACCCGTCACTCCGCTTCACTCCGTTCCAGGCGTGCCACCCGGCCTCGCCTCTCACCTCTCAAGACTCACCCCTTCCCCATCACATCCCGCACCCGTGCGAGGTCCACCGGCGCATCCACCCGGCCGTCCCGCTTCAGCCACGTCCCCACAATCACGCCATCCGCTTCCGCCAGCAGACCGGGCAACGTCTCCGCGGTCACACCGCTGCCGATCAGAACCGGCGTCGAACCAGCCGCCGCCCGCACCTGGCGCACACTCTCGATCGGCGTCTCGGCTCCCGTTCCACTGCCGGAGACGATCACGGCATCGGCACACCCGCGTGCGATCGTATCCTGCACTTCGTCTGCGAGCGGACGCGCCGCCAGCGGTGCCGAATGCTTCACATCGACATCCGCCAGGATCTGCACCGTTTCACATCCCAGCCGCGACCGCTGCCGCAGCAGCTCGTGCGCGATCCCTTCGATGACGCCCTGATCGGTCACCCGCGCCCCGGACAGCACGTTCACCCGCACGAACGCCGCCCCGACTGCCGCTGCGATCGACATCGCCGTCACTCCGTCGTTGCGGAGCACATTGATCCCCACCGGCACATCGATCCGGCGGGTGATCTCGCCCGCCACGTGCGTCATATGGGTGACGGTCTCGCTCGGCACGCGACCGGGAAAGAACGGCACATCGCCGAAGTTCTCGATCATCACCGCAGAGATGCCCCCCTCGGCAAGCGTCTCCGCATCCCGCACCGCAGCGCTCACGACGGAGTCGAACGAACCCGCATACCGCGGACTGCCTGGCAGTGGCTGCAGATGCACCATCCCGATGACCGATTGCCGTTCGGTCGCCCAGGGAAAACGTGCCGACGCCGACTCTTCTGATGCCATCCTGTCCTCTCCGTTGCCTACCGTTTGCACCGCCGACGCTGCCTGAGACATAATCGAACGCCGGACCAGCTTCCGGTTCCTCCCGCCCCACCCTCAAACGTGCGGCCTGCCATGATGCGTTCTCACGGTCTGACGATCACGCTCGCGTTCTGCGCCCTCTGGACGCCCACGGCCCGTGCCGACGTCGACTTCAATCGCGACGTCCGCCCCATTCTCTCCGCCCGCTGCTTCAAGTGCCACGGACCGGACGACACGACACGCGAATCCGGCCTGCGGCTGGACACCCGTGAGGGGGCCATTGCCGAAGCCGATTCCGGCGAACACGCGATCGTGCCGGGCAAACCGGATGCGAGCGAACTGCTCCGCCGCATCACCTCGGACGACGACTCCGAGCGGATGCCTCCCCCCGAAGCCAACCAGGACATGACGGACACAGAGATCCGCATCCTCCGCGAGTGGATCGTCGCTGGAGCCGAGTACGAACCCCACTGGGCCTACGTCGCGCCGCAGCGTCCCGACCTGCCGGCCGTCCAGGCCACCGACTGGCCCCGCAACGGCATCGACCACTTCATCCTCGCGAAACTCGAATCCGAAGGACTCGAGCCCTCACCGGAAGCGGACCGCTACACGCTGGTCCGCCGGGTCTACCTCGATCTGACCGGCCTCCCCCCCACCCCTGCCGAAGCGGACGCCTTCGTCCACGACACCGCCACCGACGCGTACGAACGACTGGTCGATCGCCTGCTCGCCTCTCCCCGCTACGGCGAACGGTGGGCCCGCCCCTGGCTCGACCTGGCCCGCTACGCCGACACCAACGGCTACGAGAAGGACCGCCCCCGCTCGGTCTGGCCCTACCGCGACTGGGTCATCAACGCCCTCAATGCCGACATGCCGTTCGATCAGTTCACGATCGAACAGATCGCCGGCGACATGCTCCCCCACCCCACCCGCGACCAGCTCGTGGCAACCGGCTTTCACCGCAACACGATGCTCAACGAGGAAGGGGGCATCGATCCGCTCGAGTTCCGTTACTACGCGATGGTGGACCGTGTCGGCACCACCGCCACGACGTGGCTTGGCCTGACACTCGCCTGCGCCCAGTGCCACACGCACAAGTACGATCCGATTCCGCACGAAGAGTACTACCGCTTCATGGCGTTTCTCAATAACGCCGACGAAATCAAACTCGAAGTCCCCACCGAAGAGCAGCAACAACGCCGCGAAGAACTCGAGCAGCAGATCGCCGACCTCGAAGCCAACCTGCCCGACCGCTTCCCGCTCCCCGAAAACGCCGACGCCGCGGCCGATCCCGACACGTTCCGCCGCCAGCACCTCGAAGAGTCGTTCGCGAAGTGGCTCGCCCGCGAGCAGCAGAAGGCAATCCACTGGACGGTTCTCGAACCGACACACATGGAATCCAACATTGCCCGGCTGGAGACATTGCCGGACGGCTCAATCCTCGCCAGCGGCGACACTACCAAGCGGGACGTGTACGAGCTGACGTTCACCGCTCCGCCCGCCGGGGTGACCGCCTTCCGCCTCGAAGCTCTGCCGCACGACTCGCTCCCCGCACACGGCCCGGGACGCACCTACTACGAAGGCCGCGAAGGAGACTTCTTCCTCAGCGAGTTCGTTCTCACCCTCGACGGGCAGCCGCAGACGTTCAACGCCGCCACCGAAACGCACGCCAAACTCGCCATCGGCGGCGGAGACGCCAACGCAGCCCTCTGCATCGACGGCGAACCGCACACCGGCTGGTCGGCCAGCGGCAACGAAGGTCACGCCAGCCAGGCGGTCTTCAATCTCGACAAGCCCCTCTCTGCCGGCGAAACGCTCTCGCTGACGATGATCTTCGAGCGACACTACGCTGCCGCTCTGGGCCGCTTCCGCATCTCCTGGACGGCCGACACGCACAACGTCGTCGCGAAGAAACGACCGGCCGCGATCGAAGAACTCCTTGCCCGTCCGGCAGACCAGCTCTCGAAAGAGGACCGGGACCGGCTGCTGCGGCACTACCTCAGCGTGGCCCCCGAACTCGAAGAGGCCCGCAAGCAGATCGACGCCCTCCGCAAACAGATCCCCGAGCCGGCCACGACCCTCATCTTCACCGAGCGTCCCGCCGACCACCCCCGGCCGACGCACGTCCACCACCGCGGCGAGTTCCTGCAGCCGAAGGAGCAGGTCGACGCCGCCCCGCTGAGTATCCTGCACGATCTGCCCCCGGATGCCCCCCGCAACCGCCTCACGTTCGCCCGCTGGCTCGTCGATCCGGCCAATCCGCTTGTGGGACGGGTAACGGTCAACCGCCACTGGGCGGCGCTGTTCGGCACCGGCCTGGTCCGCACGACCGAGGACTTCGGCTATCAGGGAGAATCCCCCTCCCACCCCGAACTGCTCGACTGGCTCGCCCTCGAGTTCATCCGTCGGAACTGGTCGATGAAGCAGCTGCACCGCCTCATCGTCACCAGCGCCACCTACCGCCAGAGTTCCCGCGTCACGCCCGAACTGCTCGAGCACGACCCCAACAACCGCCTGCTCGCCCGCGGTCCCCGCACCCGCCTCGAAGCGGAACTGATCCGCGATGCCATCCTGCAGATGTCCGGGCTCCTCTCCGGCAAGATCGGCGGGCCCAGCGTCTTCCCGCCGCAGCCCGCCTCCGTCACCACCGAGGGGGCCTACGGCAAACTGCAGTGGAAGGTGAGCGAAAGAGAAGACCGCTACCGCCGGGGGCTGTACACGTTCGCCAAGCGGACCACCCCGTACGCGATGTTCACCACGTTTGACGCTCCCTCGGGCGAGGCATGCGTCCCCCGCCGGGAGGTCTCCAACACGCCACTGCAGGCCCTGACGCTGCTCAACGACGCGGTCTTCATGGAGGCGGCCCGTCACCTGGGAGACGAGTTCGCCGCCGCGGAAGGGACCGATGCCGACCGCCTGACGGCGCTGTTCCGCCGCTGCCTGGTCCGCCCGCCCGCAACGGAGGAACTCCAGCCGCTGCAGGCATTTCTGACGTCACAGCGGGAGCACTTCCGGCAGCATCCGCAGCAGGCGGCGACGATCCTGGGAGAGGAGTCGCCGGCGGAGGGTGCCAACCGGGCGGCCTGGCTGTTGACGGCCCGGGCGATCCTGAATCTGGATGAAACGATCACGAAGGATTGAGCGGTCCGGGGGCTGGTGCGGAGGGGGTCGGCAGCGGCTCGAAAACCCCTGCCGGGAATGGTTGCATCACCGGGGACCGCTCCTTATCATCTCCCCTCCCCAACCGGGACAGGTAGCTCAGTTGGTAGAGCACAGGACTGAAAATCCTGGTGTCGGGAGTTCGATTCTCCCCCTGTCCACTACTCCAAAGGCCGTTTTGCCCCAAGGAAAGCGGCCTCTGTACAGTATCGAGAGCGCCGGGAGTTGGAATCCTGGCGCCGCCCGTTCCGATCGCTGGGGGCCACCGCGATGGACGACCAATTCGACGACTTCGTCACCGATGTGCTGGCGGAGCCAAGTGCACACCGGCACGATGCTGCCCAACCTGCCCGGCGGCGTTCAGTGCCGGTCATCACTGCGCCGGTCTACATGGCACCAGGCGTCCGCATGGTCGAGACGCTGGCCGCTATTCGATCCACCCGTTCCGTGGCAATCGGGTTTGCTGGCGACGTAAGGGCCAAACTGCGGGACCTGACTGGCGGCCGCGTGCGACCAGTCGAAGAAGTAGCCGACAAGCTGCAGGCGGACCTGCTGTCCGACCTGGGACGGAAGGCCGCAGCGGCGAACGCCGACGCAGTAGTCGGAGCCACCGTGCAGCTGGGCGAGCTGCACGGATCGGTGCTGTATGGCACGGCCACGGGCACGCCCGTGCGACTTGAGCAACGGAGCCAATGACGCACGGTCAAACGGTGGTAGGCTGGCGCCTGCGGGTGACCGGAAACGGCCCCGAGTTCAACGCGGAGTTGTGCTAGACCAGGCTCACCAGCCTGCCACCGTTTGGCTGCTTCGTCCTGCCCTGCCCTGGGTGCTGATGTGTCGGCACTGCTTCGCATGTGCCCTGTATCGACACACCCCTGAGCAGGTGTTTAAAAAATCCCTTGACGCGGCGGATGGCCTGACGGTAGCTTCGTAACCGTCTAGCGTAACTCCGCCGCGAGCGCTTGGGGCGCTCAATCCATCTGACCGAGCAGCTACACACCTGCACGGTGCACGTTGGTGGCGGAACCAGTAGTTCGCCACCCCCCGCACGGAGTCCGGGGGCTAGGCGCGTGCATTGTGGCAGGTTTCTTCATGCGGCGGTGCGTGGAACTGCGCCACCCGTGGGGTGCTGGCCCCGCGGGTGGTCTCTACCTGCACGCACCGCGGCGACCTGCTGATACCGAACCCACGCCCATCACGGACGGGCGACGGACCGACGGGCAGGTGTCATATGACGGGCACACGTGGCAGGACGCACGCAGCGGATGCAGCCCACGCAATCAGGAGCTGCGAGAATGCCAGCGCTCAAAATCTTCACCGGCAGCACGCACGATGCGGCGCCAGAAGACCGGACCCGATGGACACTGCGGCAAGCCTTCGAGCAGGTGACGCTTCCGCGACTGAAGCGGCGACAACGGGCACCGGGGAGCGTGGAGAAATACAAGCGGGCTGTGTGGTACTGGGAGCAGGCCACGGACGATCCGGCCATCGGCCGCATTACAGCCGACGACCTGGACGAGTTCGTGGAACTTCTGGCGGAACCAGGCAGATGGGCCCTGCGGACGGCGACGGCGGCCAATCAGCAGCTGGGGTACGTCGAGGCGATCCTGCGGAGCTGCGGGCCACGGATCGGGCGGAACGGCGGGGCCGGAATCCTGACAGAGGTGCCGGCCGGGGAACGGCTACCGACAGAAGCGCCGACAAAGCGGCGGCGACTGGTACCACTGGAGCATCTGGACGCGATCTATCGGGCCTGCCGGGTGGCGACCTGGCCACGGGTGCACGGCCTGCCTGCACCGTTGTTGTGGAGGGTGGCGTTTGTGTTGGCCTACAACGTGGGCCCGCGGCGGTGCGAGTTGTTCAAAATGCCAGCGAGTGCCGACCGGCCGCAAGCAGCCTACCCGGGCGATGCGGACGATATCGAAGCGACCAGTCCGCACGGCTGGCTGGCTTTTCCGACACCGAAAACCGCCCGCAGAAAGCAGCAGCTGCCGCTGGTCGTGCCGGTGAACCTGACCACACGGCAGCACCTGGATGCAATCCGCACGGGCACCCGGCGGCTGCGACTGCTACCGATGGGGGACCACGCGAGCACATGGCGGCGGCATTCGTTTCGCATCCAGACAGCTGCGGGGATCGGCGAGCCGTACACCTGGCAAGACCTGCGGAAGACGGCCAGCCGAGCATACCGCCGCACCGCCGGGCGGGACGTGGCAGAGTTCATACTCGGGCACAAGCCACGGGGCACCAACGCGACGTTTTACGACGACCTGACGGCCGACGCGGTGGCTGCCGTGGAACGGCTACCGCAGCCGGCTGCATTTCTCGAGGGAGTGGCATAGATGGCCGACCAGGAGTTGCTGGCCACGGTGGTCCAATATCAGCAGGGGCCGTGCGACTGGGTGCCGATCGTTCGCCAGCTGGGGAAACTGCAGCGGGACACGCTGCGGGCATCGCTGATGGACGACGGCCCGGAACGGCTGGGACTTTTGGACAACCTGCTCGAATCTGTCGAGCAGGTGCACACCGAGCTGCGAAGGATGCAGCGGCAGCGCATCGTGGACACCGCGCGCGCCGTGCTGCCGGCCGACCAACCGACCACGGAAGGGGACTGCAGCAGCTGACCGCAGCCGCTGCAGCGAGTGACACGTCCAGCCGTTCGGCCCGCAGCTGGACGTCACCGGCCCGTCGGGGTGCCCAGCACCCTGGCGGGCCTTTTCTTTTTGCGAATCCCCGCCCGGTGTGCCAGCAGGCGCGTGACCTGCGGCCGGGCAAGTTGGGCGGCCGTGGCCGCGCTGTATCGCTGCCACGGCGCGGTGCGGCCGCCCGTTTCTTCAGCCTGGAGAGGTGACGATGGACACGACACGAGCGGAAGGCGAAATCGAGCTGACGCTGGACATGCCCAAGGCCACGCTGGTGCTCGACTACGCGGCCGAACCGCCGCGCAGAAGCCCGCGGCCGGAGGTACAGGCCCGCACCCAGGACTACACCGAGATCGAGCTGGACGACGGCACCCAGGTGATTCTGGACCATATCTCCAGCCGGCCGGAACTGCAGGGCGTGGCATCGCTGCACCTGGTCACTGAGTGCATGGCAATGGAACTGGCCGATCTGGACGCCGACGAACTGCGGAAAATTGCTTCCACCTGCGAGTCGTTTGCCGCTCAGCTGAACGCCCGGCTGGCGCTGGATGGCGTGGCATCGCTGCACCTGATCACAGATCGGGCCGTGCTGCAGCTGGCCGGCCTGACGCTGGCCGGCGCACGAGCAATCGCAGACCGGTGCCGGTGGTTCGCAGGCCGTTTGGAGCAGCACAACCAGAGTCAGGTGGAAGTGAACCACGGCTAGCTGGAAGTGAACTGGAAGTGAAACCGGCCGCAGCATGAGCTGCGGCGACTCAGCCTAGGAGAGGAAACACGCATGTTGGTGCTGTCTCGCAAAGCAGGGGAAGCGGTCTACGTGGGCAACGTGCTGGTGAAGGTGGTCCGGGTAGGCGGATCGGTCAAGTTGGGTTTTGACGGACCGCGTGACGTTCCGATCAATCGTGCCGAAGTGGCCGACCGCCAGGTCGACGACGAACCGGCCAAGATGCCGACAACACCACCCGAGTCACCCGCGACGGTGTGACGCCAGCGGACCGCGAGACAAGGAGGGACCGTTGGCTGAGACACAAACCACGATCGACTGGGTGCGCGTCCAGCAGCTGCAGGCGATTCAGCAGGCCCAGCTGCCCACGTATCGACTGGACGACGGCCGCGGGGTGTCACCGGCAGCGTGCAAAGCCGTGCTGGTGGCCATCGACCGGCACGCAGGGAAGACCGGCACATGCTGGGCCAGCCTGGACACGCTGGCCACTGAAACCCAACTGGGCCGCCGGACGGTAGCCCGGGCCTGCCGAGCGCTCGAGGCGCAGCGGCTGCTGGTCGTCGACCGGCGGAACGTGGGTGGCATCTGGCAGGTACACCGGCGGATCGCATGGGCAAACCTGGAGGACCTGCGGCCGGCCGCGGAGCCGGAATCGACTGAGTGCCACGAGCGCCCGACTGAGTGCCACCAGGCACCGACTGAGTGCCACCAGGCACCGACTGAGTGCCACCAGGCGCCCCGACTGAGTGCCACGGTGGCACCAGAAAGGTTCACTGAAAGACCAGTGAATGGCGCAATAAAGACTTCACAAAGGGCCCCGCGGCCGCGGGGCGTTGGTGAAGTTTTAGAGATTCGCGGGAAGTGGTGCCTGCGGCGGGGCATCAAGCCCCGCGAACTGCAGGACCCCGGGCAGCTGCAGGCCCTGCATGCGGCTGCGGCCGACCGCGGCCTGGTGACCGCGGACGATGCCGGGCGGCTGCTGTTCTTCGCGCTGGCCCGCTACTGCTGGCGGGCCTGGCGACGTGGTGCTGTGGGGGACTGTGTGGCCCTGCTGCACCGACTGCTGGACGGAACCCACCGGGCCACGTGCGGGCGGCCCTGGTGGCAGCAAATCGCGAATACGGACGAGGACTGGGCCCGCGCGGCAATCGCACGGAGCGACCCAGACCCGGCCGCCGGCCCGCGACCGACGGCCGAGCAGGCCGAGAGCGACCAGCGGGCCGAGCAGGCCCGAGAGCGCGAACGGCAACTGCGGGCCCTGTATGAGCTGACCTGAGTGGCGTTTAGTCAGGGGAGTTTCGATGGAGAGCAAACCGAGCTGCTGCGAGTTCGCATTCACGCCCTGGACCGTGACAGATGGCCAGCCCGTGCTGGCCGATGACCTGGACTGGGACCAGCCGCTGACCTGGAACCGACACGCGAAGGAGACCGGAGGCCGGCATCGCGTTTGGTGCACAGTGGACCCGTTCGGGGATCTGTCCAGCGTGATGCACGACCGCCACGGCAGTCGCCTGGCGATCAACGCGGGCGAGGGTGCCAACGGGGCGATCTACCCGGAAGAGGCCATCGTGGACGATGACTGGGGCTGCCGTTCACTCACATTGCTTGATTGCACGCACCGGATGCTGCGGCTGATCGACCGCACGCCCTGGCTTGACTGGCTGCTGGTAACGGAACACCCGCACCGCATCGCACATGCCTGGCGGCCTGGCGATTGCACTGGGCTGCTGTGCCTGGCGGCGGCAGTCGACGGCGTGGTCTGCCCCCACGATGCGTGCGACGCGGAATCAGGTGTAAGGGTTGTTCATCGCGGAAACGCCTGGCTGGGCGTGCGGGTGTACGATCAGGCCGACGCGGACCGATTGGTGCCCGAACTGGTCAAGCACCATCAGTTGGTGCCGGTGGTGTTCATGCACTACCGCATGGCCGGGCCTGTGCTGTTCGGCGAACACCTGCCGGTTTACGACTTCCGGCCCACCTATCCCCACTGGCGGGTAATGCACCCGGATTCCGACGGCCGCCCGATTCTTCTGCAGCCGGGCATTTGCTGGGTTCTGGCGGAAGGGGGCGAACGGCCGGCGCACCCGAACTGGATCCGGGAGTGCCGGCGGGACTGCCGCGACTTCGGTGTTCCGCTGTGGTTCGAAAGCTGGGGCGAGTGGTTGCCGATCGACGACTACCGGCCCGACCTGCACGGCAGTGCGGACGACCATCTGCACGGCTGGATCTACAGCGACGGCAGCACCAACGCGGACCGCAGCCGCCACGAACTTCCGACCAGCACGTTTCGCGTGGGCCGCACCCGTACGGGCCACCTGGTCGACGAGGAGGCCCTGCGGCAGCTGCCCACAGCGGAGGTAGTTTCATGAGCGACCGCATGAGCAACCGAGCGAATCGCCGGCGGGAATACCTGGAGGGGCTGGGCTGGTGGGTGGCAAGCCGCACGTTCACCGGGCAGGACCGTATCCCACTGGCAGCCGCCCGATGGCGTGGCGACTGGCACGCAATCGACCTGGAAACGGGCCGCTGGGTGCGGCTGGACGATTCGACGCGGCGGCGGAGCTGGTGCGACCTGCTCGAGATGTGCACGGGCGACCGATTCGGTGGGAGACAGCTGTGCGACTGGATCCACGAGTGCCTGGCGGCTGGTTTCATCTATGACGACTGGCCGTGCGAAGGTGTGCCGGAGCTTGGGAACGCGATGACGCTGTGGAACGGCCAGCGGCACCTGCTGGTGGCGAATACGTGCACGATCGTGGCGCCGGGTTTCGTCGATCGGACGCTGGACGACTACCGGCCCGCAGCTGCCCCGCGGCCTGCACCTGGACCGCAACGGCCGGCCAGCCGCGAATTCGTGTCGATGCGGGAGCGGCCGCCCGTGCTGACGGGCCGCAATGTGCAACTGGGGCTGTTTGAATGATTCCGCGAGCAATCACACCCGGCCAGCAGGTGCGCCTGCTTGAGCCGGTCGACACGTTGAACGGGGTATGCCCTGCGGGCCTGGTGCTGGTGGTCGAATCACTGGCGGGCCCAGGGCGATGCAATGTGCAGAACCTGGCCGGACGGCCGGTGCTGTCGCACCTGGCCAACGAGCGGCTGGAGATCATCGAGGGGCCGACCATCCGGCCCACAGCTGGAGAGCAAGGTAATGGCAGGACTGACACCGGAACCGGGGTGGCGGCAACTGGACGAACTGAAGTGCAGCGAGTGCGGCCAGTGGCTGGTCAATGCAGCCGGCGGGGAGTGGGCGACGTGCCCGGCGATGCACGGCAAGCTGCCCCCGCTGCTGTCAAAACAAGAGTTGCGACTCATCGAAGCCGAAAAGCTGAAGGCCGCCGCACCCGTCGCCACGCGCGAGGGCAAAGGGCCCTATTCGATTGACGGCCGGAAGCACCGAAAGGTGCGGCACGTGCCCGTCACACGAGCGATCCGGGAACACGCAACCGGCATGCTGCTGGTGGCCCGCGTGGACGACCACCCGCTGGGCTGGGTGCTGCTTGAGCCGGACCCGCTGCCGACGCCCGCGGAGCGGGCCGCCGCAGGCAAAGCGGCGAAGCAGATCGCAAAGGCCCTGGCCGCAGAACCGGCCGGCAGCTGATGGGGCAGACCGTGGGCCACAACTGGGCAATCGACTGCCAGCCACTGGAAACGGCCGCCCGGGAGCTGGGGACGACCGGGCGGAAGCTGCGGGCCTTCTGTGATGCCAGGGCCCTGCCCGTCTACTGGGCCGGCGGCGATGTTGTCCGCATGGACCTGTTGAGACCGCTATTCGGAGAACCCGACAACATGGCAGCGACACGCACAACGGTGCCGGCGGCACCGGCCGGCCAGCTGGAGATCGTGCAGGCCGGCGCCATCCTGGCTGTGACTGACATTGAACCGCACCCGCTCAACCCGCGGCGACAATTCGACGGGCTGGTCGAGCTGGGCCGCAGCCTGCGGGAGCAGGGGCAAATGCAGGCCCTGCTGGTGCGAAAACTGGAGCCCGGCCGCTGGCAGCTGCTGGAAGGGGAGCGGCGACTGCGGGCCGCCAGGAAGGCCGGGCTCGAGTTCTTGCGGGCCGACGTGGTCGAATGTGACGACGTAACGGCGCTGGAGGTAGTCGGCCGGGTGAACATCGAACGCGAGCAGTTCGACCCGATCGCAGAAGCCCGCTGGCTGGCCGACCTGATGGCCGAGACCGGCAAGAGCCAGCGACAATTGGCAGACCACCTGAAACGGACAATCCCGGGCCGCAATTGGTCGCAAACCTGGATTGCCCACCGCGTGCGGCTACTCGACCTGCCCAGATGGTGGCGCGAGCAGCTGCAGGCCGGGGGCCTGACCGAGACACACGCCCGAGCGTTGTTCCACTACGTGGACTGCCCGGCCATCCTGGACGCTGTGCAGAAGTGGGTGCAAGAGCTACGGAATACCGGCCAGGACCTGCCGGCGGTGGCCATGTGGGGGCGCACCGTTGAAGGCATCGTCGAGGAGGTCACGCTGCCGGCCGTTCCGGGGCAATTCAGTAGCGTAGTGGGAACTGACGGCTACCGCGTTTACGTTGAATGCCTGCTGACCCGCAAGCAGATTGAAACGCACGCGGACGACCTGCAGCTGATCGAGTGCAGGTTGTGGGGGCAGAAGCAGCTGCGGTGCCTGAACCGGGAACTGTGGTGGAAGCTGCAGCGTGAACGGGAGCGGGCCCGCAAGAAGCAACAGCAGGCCCAGGCCGGGCCGGAGGCCGATCAGTCCACCAACAAAGACAAGACCGACAAGGCCGCCCACGTGCTGCAGCAGCGGCTGGTGCGGCACCGCACGGCCGTGCTGCGGCAGAAGCTGGTGGCGCTGGAACCAAGCCCGCCCGAGCTGGTGCGGCTGCTGCTGTGGGCTGCCACGTTCAACGGGCAGGAGTGGTCCACCGAACTGGCAGCCGCTGTGCGCGATGCGGGGTGCACTGTGCAAACTGAGGCATGGGGCTGGGTGCAGGTGGCCGCGACGCTGACCACCGTGCCGGATGAGAAGTTGCCGACCGTGGCCGTGCAGGCCCTGCGGGGCTGGCTGGAGCGATCCGAAAGCGACCTGCAGGTGCCGCAGCTGGCCACCATGCTGGGACTGCAGGTAGACGACGACTGGCGGGTGTCGGCCGACTTCCTGCAGCTGTTCACCAACGACCAGCTGCGGGCCCTGGCCCGGAAGCGGTGGAAGATTTCGGCCGACCAGCTGGGAACGGCCGCAACCAAGGGCCAGCTGGTGGCCCGCATTCTCGAGATCGACCAGACGGCCGCGCGGCCGCTGGAATGTCCCCCTGAGCTGCTGCAGCCTGAGAAACACGCGCGGCGGCTGGTAAACGCGAAAGGAGTCTGAACCATGATTGCAACCGAAATCCACGCGGCCGGTCTGGTGCTGGGCCTGGTGCAGTTGTGCCTGGTGGGTGTTGCGTGCTGGGCCGCCGGTGCGTTGACCCGCAGGCGGTGGCAGCGTTGCCGGGCCGAGCAGGCCGAACGGGATGCCCGGCAGGCGGCGATGGAAGCGGCCGACCGGGCCGAGGCAGCGCTGGTGCGTGGAATTGGGAAGCGGGAGGAGCTGGCCGCAAGACTGCCGACCGACCGGGCCCGCGTGGGATCCAGCCCTGAGCTGCGCCGGGAGACTGTGACGGTGGCAGGCGGTGTCTGGAAAGACGGACCACTCAGAGGCCAGCCGGTGGTGGTGTTCCGCCCTGACGGTGGCGACAGCTGGGCACTGACGGAGGGAATGGCCGCGGAATTCATCGACGACCTGGCAAAGGCCAGGCGATCGGCCATTGAAGCCGCGGCAGCCGCCGAACCGCAGCCGGTTGGGCGAAACAATGGCAGTTGACCGCATCGACGCACTGGCCGCCGGCCTGGCCGAACTGGGCCGGCGGGTGGATCGGCTTGAGGGACACACCGTGCCCGTACGGCGGGAGGGCCTGGCCGGTGTCTACTTCGGGCCTTGGCAGCTGGTGTACTGGGGCTGCCGCTGGTGGGTGCACTGCCGCCGGATTGTCCGCACCGGAGTATACCCCACCGTGGCCGCACCGCGGTGGCGGTGGTGGGCTATCGGTCCGCTCGAGCTGCGGCGCTACCTGCCGGATCGCTGAATCCGCCGGACGGCTGGCCCTGCCCGGGGTGCTGCTGTCGGAAGTGTGCGCGGAGCTGCTGCAGGCACCGATCGTACAGGCGGCACGCATGGCCGCGGTGCATGTTCAGAACCTGGCCGATTTCTTCGAAGGTCCAGCCGTTTTCGCGGAGCACTACAACCGCCAGCTGCCGCCGGCGGCCGCCGTGACCATCCACCCAACCCTCGAGCAGCTGGTGCACAAACGGCGTGCGATCGGTGGGAAGGTCGGCCCGGGTTTCGTCGGGATTCACTACAGACATGGCACTGGGGGATTGATTGGCGCAACGGGACTGGGGAATATCGAGGGCGCCGGCACCCCGCTGCAGTGGTTCGACGCCGGCCCGCCAAGGACGTGCGGGCCGGCGTTCTACGTCTGGCCGCCCGTTCTCTGCAATCCCAAACGGGCGGCCCATGTACCTGGATGCGGTGGAACACCTGATTGAGCCGGGAGACGTGCTGCTGTTTCGCGGTGGCCTGCTTCACTCCCGCGTAATTCAGCGTTGGACCCGCAGCGTTTATTCGCACGTTGGGATTGTGCACCGGCCGACGACGGCCGGCCGCAGCTGCCTGGACGTTCTCGAGGCAACCGAAGGCTACGGGATCCGCACGTTCCCGCTGCGGCAGTACCTGGAGCGTGGGGACGCAGTGGACTGGTTCGCGATCACCGACCGGACCATCAATCGGGACGCGGTGGTGCGGTGGTGCTGGGACCGCCGCGGCTACGGCTATGCCAGCCCGCGGCAGCTGCTGCGGTCATTCGTCACCGTGCCGCTGCTCGAGTCTCTGGGGCTGCCGACGCGAATTGACCGGCGGCGGCGGTTCTGCAGCTGGCTGGCAGCGGAGGCCCTGCAGGCCGGCGGCTATCGGCCACCGGCGGCCGACGAGCTGGTGCCCGAGCTGACCAGCCCGGGCGGCGTGGCCCTGTTTACCTGCCTGCAGCGGCGTGGGCCGCTGCGACTTCGAAGCAAAGGAGGCGAGCTTGAACACTGAACTGAGATGGAAGCAGAACGCACCCAGCGGCCTGCGACCGCGGGAATCTTTCGTGGTCACCGTGGGACTGCTGGCCGTGGTGACCGTGCTGGCCCTGGTGGTGGCCGCCACGGCCCGCGGTGCCGAGTACAGCCGCCCGGACAGCGTGGCGGTGCTGTTTACCGGTGAGGGCTGCCAGCCCTGCAAGCAGCTGCAGGCGGACGTCCAGTCCGGGCAGTTGCCGGGCTGGCGCTTCGAGCTGGTCACTGTGACGGCCGACGGTGTGGACCGGCCCGAGCTGCTGCGGCAGTTCAACGGCGAACTGCCGGCGGGGGGACCGATTCCGCCAGACTACAGCGGCCCGCTGGACTTCCGCCCGCCTGACCTGCTGGTGCCGGTCACCTGGGTGCCCGGCACCGGTGCCTGCTTCGTGGGATACAGCAAGGCCGACCAGCCGCGGCTGCGGCGGTTTCTCGAGCAGTGCCGGCAGCGGCAGCCGGGTCCACCGGTGACGGCCCCGCTGCCCGAACCGCGGCCGCTGCCGAACCCTACTCCCGCGGCGACCGCCCGGCCGGCCGCCGAGCCGACCCGCGGCCCGGTCAGCACCGCGGTGGTGCCGCCGGACTGGCTGCAGGGTGTGCGGCTGGTGCTGGCCGTTCCCGAGCTGGCCGACCAGGCCGCGCGGCTGCGGGCCGACCTGGCCCGCCGGGCGGGGGAATCGCTCGAGCAGCTGGCCCGTGAACGGCTGGGCGTGCAGGCCGAACTGGTGGCCCAGGTGGCAGACCCGGATCGCTTCGAACGGCTGCGGCTGGCCACCGGTGACGACGGCCGCCGGGCGGTGCTGCACGTGCTGGCACCGGACAGCGTGTCCGGCGTGCGGGGGCTGCTGGTGCAGCAGGCCGAGGCCATGTTGGCCGACCACTTTCTGCCCAGTCTGCAGCGGGCCCGGGTAAATGTGATTCTGCAGCGGCTGCACGGTGGCACATATGAAGCCGCTGTCGCGGCCCTGGACGGACAGCCGGCCGAGCCGCCCACCCGCAGTCCGGCCGAGCCGGCCGCGGCGTTTGTGTCGAGCGCGTGGGCCACCGAACGGCTGCGATTTGCCCGCCGGCTGCTGGCCTATCTCGGTTTGGCCTGACGGCTGGCCTGCTGCTGGTTCTTCCAGCCGGTGGCCTGGTCGATCGACTAGGTCACCGGCCGCATTTCCTCTGCAGGGAGTGGGACGCATGTTGACATTTCTGGCGGCGAATTTCCTGCCGCTGTTGGGTGGCCTGGTGGCCGGCCTGGTGGTCGACGCGGTGGGCAGTATCCGGCAGGCCGGACCTGGTGCGGTGGCGGACCGCCTGGCCCACCTGCTGGACCAGGCCGAGCCGAACACATCCGCCACGCGGCCGGCTGTGAAACGATCTGGCAACCGCCGGGGCCGTGGGCAGTAATGCCACGCGGCCGCAAGCTACGCGCCAGGCCGAACCGCCGGCAGCGAGAGTCGCCACGGCCGACAGCCCACCGCCGCGGCTATGACCGACGCTGGCGGCAGGCCAGCCGTGCATTCCTAAGCCTGCCCGAGAACCACCTGTGCCGCGAGTGCCGGCGCCGCGGGCGAGAGACGGCGGCCGAGTGTGTCGACCATATCACCCCGCACCGTGGCGACCGCCGGCTGTTCTGGGACCGCACCAATTGGCAGCCGCTGTGCCACCCCTGCCACAGCGTGAAGACTGCCACCGAGGACGGCGGATTCGGCCACGCCAGGAAGGTGCGACCGGCCGACGATTACGCGAGCAATCAGGAGCAGCACCACGATGCCGCGCGACCACGCAACACCCCACCGAACGGCAGCACCACCAGCCGACACTGAATCACACACCAGAACGCCCAGGAAGGCCCACACCGGCACCAGAACGCAGTGATCCAACGCACAAGCCATTTCGACAGAAGGCCCACCAGCGGGCCACCCAGGGCCCCACACAGCGACTCGCCAGGGTGATGCATTTTGCAGCAGGGGGGCGGCCGAGGATGGGCCGATCCCGTGGAAACCACACGCGAAAAGCGCGCGTTTGCAGTGCCAGAAAATGCCAAGGGGGGGGTCGTAAAGGCCCATCCAGAAAGGGGAACGGGTGAGGAGTGGCAGGCCAAAAGGGGCGGAGCGGAAGACGAAAACAGCCCGCAGCAACGAAGAAAGCCCGCGGAACATACCGTCCGGGAAGGGACGCGGACAAGGCAACTCCGCAGCTGCCCGCCGGATGCCCGGAACCGCCGGCCGACCTGCACGAGCAGGCCGCGGCCGAGTGGCGGCGGCTGGCGGTGCTGTGCCATCGGGCCGGCCTACTGACGGAAGCCGACTGGCTGGCCTGGCGGCTGGGCTTTACGTCCTATTCCACCTGGCTGCGATGCCGGGAGAAGCTGGCAGCCGAGGGCCTGACGTTCGCCACGCCGAACGGCTACGAACAGCAGCGGCCCGAGGTGGCGATCGCAAAAGCGGCCTGGCAGCAGGTGCTGGCATTCTGTCGCGAGTTCGGACTGACGCCCAGCAGCCGCAACGGCCTGCAGCTGGAGCCGCTGCCGAACGGCGGCAACGGTGGGCCGGCCAGCGGCCAGGGCGATGGCATGGAGGGCCTGCTGAATTGAGCGGCCGGTGGCAGTCGGAATTCGCGGACAGCGTGCACGGCTACGTGGACGACGTGCAGGCCGGCCGGGTGGCGGTGGGCCTGCTCGAGCGGCTGGCCGTGGAGCGGTACACCCGCGACCTGCGGCGGGCCGGCCGCAAAGACTTCCCGTTCATCCTGGACGAACACAAGGCCGCCCGGGCCATCCGGTTTTACCAGGCCCTGAAGCACAGCACCGGAGAGTTCGACGGGCGGCCGTTCATCCTGCAGGACTGGCAGCGGTGGGTGGTCTGGAATCTGTTCGGGTGGGTGCACCGTGACACGGGTTTCCGGCGATTCCGCGAGGCCTTTCTGTCGATGGGCCGCGGCAACGGGAAAAGCCCGTTTGTGGCGGCCACCCTGCTGAAGCTGCTGGCGGCCGACCAGCCGGCCGAGCCGCGGGCCGAGATCAAGATTGCGGCCACCCAGGCCGGCCGGGACGACGGCAGCGGGGCCAAGATCGTCTTTGACGAGTGCGCCCGGATGATCGAACGCAGCCCGGCCCTGCAGGCCCGGTGCGAAGTGCTTTCGAAGGCCATCGTCTACAAGCCGACCGCCGGCACCATCATGGCCCTGAGTTCGAAGGGATCGACGAAAGACGGGTTCAACCTGCACGCCTACGTGGGGGACGAACTGCACGAGTGGGGCGACCCGCAGGCCGAACTGCTCGAGAAGCTGGAGACGGCGATGGGGAAGCGGCGGCAGCCGCTGGGCCTGCTGATTACCACGGCCGGCACGGATCGCAGCACGCTGTGGCTGGCGAAGCACCGCGAGTGCGACCAGGTGCTGCGGCAGGTGTACCGCGACGATGCGTTGTTCGCGTTCATCTGTGAGATCGACGACGACGACGACCCGCTGGACCCGGCCAACTGGCGGAAGGGAAACCCGAACCTGGGCGTTTCCGTCAAAGCGGACTACCTGGAGCGGCTGGCCACGAAGGCCAGGCACGACCGGGCCAAGCGAACCGCGTTCCAGCGATACCACGCCAACAAACTGGTCCGCAGTCGCGACAAACTGATTGACCTGGACGCTTGGAACCGCTGCCGGTGCAAGCTGCCAGACCTGCGACGGCGGCCCTGCCACGGCGGGCTGGACCTGGGCTGGCGCGACGACCTAGCCGCATTCTATCTCTGCTTCCCCCTGGACGGTGGGCGGTATGCGTTCCGCGGGTGGTGCTGGTGCCCGGAAGACGTGGAGCACCGCGACCTGGGCCGCGAGCCGTGGGCAAACTGGATCGACCAGGGCCTGCTGCGGGTGACCAGCGGCGACGTGACCGACATTGATGCAGTCTTCCGGCAGATCAAGCTGGCCCGCCGGCACTATGGCCTGCGCACAGTGGCACTGGATCCAAACAACGCCCGGGCGGTTGAGGTGCGACTGGTGAATGAGCTGGGGCTGGACGTTTACGCCTTCGGTCAGTCGTGCCGCAAGTACAACGAGCCGCTGCGGGAGCTGCTGGGGCTAGTCACGAACGGCAATCTACTGCACGACGACCCGCTGTTGACGTGGGCGGCCGACAACGCGGTAGGCCGGACCGATTCGGCCGGCCTGATGATGCCCGACAAGAAGCACAGCGCGGAGAAGATCGACCCGTTTGTGGCGGCCCTGATGGCATACAGCGAATGCCTGTACGCGGCCCGGGCCAAGGCCGGAGGCGACTACAACACGCGCGGACTGCGAAAGGTGCGACCCAGTGAAGCCTAGCCAAATCATCAACCGCCAGGCGGCCCTGGCCCGCTCCCGAGAACGGGCCGCCCGGAACCGTCGGGAATACCGTTCTGCATTCGGGCAGTTCGGGCAGCAGTACCTGGCGGCCCGGTCGACAACGCTGCACGGAGCGAAGGGCAAGCTGCTGCCGGTAAACGAATCAACGGCCCTGCAGCTGGCGGCTGTGTTCTGTTCCGTGCGAATCCTGGCGGGTGTGCGGGCCACGCTGCCGCTGCAGCTGTTCGAGCGGAAGGGCACCGGGGTGCGCGACCAGGCCGTGCATTCCCACCCGGTGGCCGAGCTACTGCGGCGGCCGACGCCCTACCTGACCACCGCACCGTGGCAGCAGCTGCGGGAGTCGCATCTGGCACTGTGGGGCAACTCCTACACCGAGCTGACCTTCGATACCAGAACAGGCGAGACGGTCGCAGCACAGGTGCACCACCCCTGCCAGGTGCAGCCCTGGCTGGATGCCACCGACCGCGACCGCCGCGGCTGGCCGCGGAAGAAATACCGAGTGTGGAGCGCCGACGGCGGCAGCCGGGACCTGGACGATTCCCAGATGGTGCACACGATGGGCCTGCCGGCTGGTGACGGCCTGCAAGGTGTGTCGACGCTGGCCGCGAACGCGGGCACACTGTCCGGTGCTCTGGCCAGCGACCAGCTGGCAGCGACGTTCTACACGAACGGGGCCAAGCCGTTCCTCGTGGTGACCACGCCGGACTATCTGGACGACGAACCGTATGCGCGACTCAGTCGAGAGATCACTCAGGAATACACTGGCGACAACTCATTCGGCAGCATGCTGCTGGAAGGTGGGGCCCAGGCACATTTCGCTACGTTGCCGCTGAAGGATGTGCAGCTGCTTGAGACACGGCAGTGGCAGGGCCAGCAGATCGCGTCCCAGGTGTTCGGCTTGCCGCCGCACCTGGCCGGCTATCTTGATAACGCCCACTACGACAACCTGGACGAGCAGGACCGGGCCCTGGTGGTGTTCACACTGGCGCCCAAGCTGGTGGCCGACGAGCAGGGCCTGCAGAAGCTGCTGCGACCGCGGGAGCGGGATCGGTTCTACCTGCGGCACAACGTGGATGCGCTGCTGCGGGGCCAGCAGAAAGAGCGATACGAAGCCCACCGCAGCAGCCTGATGGCCGGCTGGCGGACCGTCAACGAAGTGCGGGCAAAGGAGGACCTGCCACCCCTGCCCGGCGGCGACGTGCTGCCGCGGCCGGCGGCCATCTGGGGCAAACCGACCGGCCAGGCTGATGGGCAGGAAACCGGCCAGGCGACCGAAACCAGGGCCCAGCTGCGGGCCTTGGTGGCCGACACCGTGCGGGCGCAGCAGCACGCCGAACGGGTGCAGGCCGAGCGACTGGCCGGGCGGCCGGACTTTGAGCAGAGGCTGGCCGACTTCTACGGCAAGCACGTGGAACGGATGGCCGAGCGGCTGCGGGCGGTCTGCAGCGATCCGGCACCGATCCGGGCCCACCTGGTGCAGCACCAGCGCGAGCTGGTGGCGGCCGGTCGATCCGCGGACCCGCGGGCAGCCGTGGCCGCCTGCCTGGCCGGGTGGGCCGATCACCCCGACCAGCTGGCCGACCAGCTGGCACGACACGAGGGCGCAGCATGACCACGATCCGAACCAATGAAATTGAACGGCGGCACCTGCCGCAGCCGGCCGCTGGCATCGAGCTGCGCATGGCCGAGCAGGACCAGGGGCAGCCGGGCGAGCTGCACGGCTACGGGGCGGTGTTCTTCGACCCGGTCGACCCGGACGGCACGCAGTTCGAACTGGTGCCGGGGCTGGTGGAACGCATCATGCCGGGGGCCTTCGACCAGTCGTTGAGTGAAGACGACGTCCGGTGCCTGTTCAATCACCGCGCCGACAATGTGCTGGGCCGAAAATCTGCCGGCACCCTGCAGCTGCAGCTGGACGGGCGCGGGCTGCTTTTCCGCTGCCAGATGCCTGACACAACCTGCGGTCGCGACGTGGCAGTATCCGTGCAGCGGCGAGACGTGACCGGCTCGAGCGTGGGCATGATCGTGCTGGATCGCGTGCTGCGAGAAGACGGGGACACCGTCTACCGCGAGGTAACCCGAGCCAAGATTCTGGACGTGGGGCCGGTGACCTGGCCCGCGTATCAGGCCACCAGCACGGAAGTGGCCCAGCGATCGCTGGACGCCTACCGGGCCGAGAAGCGGGCCGGCCAGTATCGGGCCCGCCGGCTGAGGCTGCTGCAGCTGCGCAACGCACGTGCGATTTAGTGCAGGGGTGCAGCGTGCATACGTGGGGCGCCCAGCTGGCAGGTGCGGACGTTCACACGGGACCGGCCGCCGGCGGCTGATTCTCACGAAACCCAGACGAGGGGTGGAGCGTGAACGAGTTTCTCGACCTGGCCAGGCAGCTGGACCTGGCCAGCTACGAACTGCGGGACCTGGTGGAAGGCCGCGCGGCCATCATGGAGGCCCTGGAAGGCATGGACCCGGAGGTCACCGGGGCCGACGCTGAACGGTTCGACGCGCTGGCCGAGCGCGCCGAGCAGGTGGGCGAAGCGATCGAGCAGCGGCAGCAGGTGCAGCGGCGCGAGGAGCGCATGCGGCGGCTGCAGGGTGCGGGCGGAAGCGGGGGAGGTGGCGGCCGCAGCACCCAGCCGCCGGTCGAAGGGCGCCAGCGTGGGCCCGAGCGGCGCGACGATTCGGAGCACGACCCGGTCGCCAATCCTGACGGCGACCCGCGGCACCCGTACCGCCTGCTGCGGGGAATCCGCTGCCTGCTCGAGCACAAGCCGGTCGACGGGCTCGAGGGGGAAATCTCCCAGGAGATTGCCCGCCGCAGCGGTGAACCGGCCGAAGGCTTCTACATGCCGTGGACGCTGACTTTGCCGCAGTACCGGCAGGAGCTGCACCGCGCGGCGGAGTATCGCGACCTGAGCACGACCACGGGCGCGGGTGCGGTGGCGACGATTACCGCACCGACCATCATTGACGTGCTGCGGGCTCGCATGCTGTTTGCGCGGCTGGGGGCCATTGTCCTGGACGACATGGTGGGCGACTTCGAGATCCCGAAGAAGACGGCCGGCAGCAATGCGTACTGGGTGACCGAAGGGAACGCGCCGACCGGCAGTGAGATCACCATCGGGCAGATTTCGTTCGCGCCCAGCACGGTGGGGGCGTTCACTGACCTGACGCGGAAGTTCATCAAGCAGACCAGCCTGGCGGCCGAGAATCTGGCCCGCCAGGACCTGACCGACACATTGCGGCACGAGCTGGACCGCGTGGGATTCAACGGCAGCGGCACCGGGGCACAGCCCGAGGGTATCCTGCAGAATGCCGACGTGCCGGTGGTCGAGATCGGCAGCGACGGTGGGGCCATTACCTGGGCGAAGGTGGTCGAACTGGAGACGGCCGTGGCCAACGCGGACGCCGACATGGGCAATCTGGCCTATGTCACGAGTGCGGCCGGTCGTGGTGCACTGAAGTCGACCGAAATTGCCACCGGCACGGCGCGGCACATCTGGACGCCCGGCAACACCGTGAACGGCTACCAGGCCCACGCGACCACGTCGATTCCCCGCGACCTGACGAAAGGGAACGGCGAGAACCTGACGGCCCTGCTCTTCGGCAATTTTGCCGATGCGGCCTATGCGTTCTGGGGCGGCATCGACGTGACGATCGACCCCTACGCCAAGGCCACCGCCGGCGGCGTGCGGGTGATTGCCCTGGCCGACGCGGCGTTCAAGCTGCGGCGGGCAGAGTCGTTCGCCAAGGTGGCGGACCTGGACCCGGACGCGACCGCCGGCAGCTAGCGCCTGCGGCCCCGGACACATGACACCGGGCAGCGGGGCCGCGGTGGCCCTGCTGCCCGTGTCTGATTCCGCAAGCAATCAACGGACGCGGGAGCGGCACGAATGAGCAACACGAGACGGACCGAGCCGCAGTCGCACCTGGTCGTCACGCTGCAGGTGGCCCTGCTGATCGGCAGCCGCTGCCACCGGGCGGGGGACGTGGTGCAACTCGAGGCCGAGCGGGCCCGCCGACTGATCGCACGGGGCCACGCCCGCGAAGGGGGCAACCTGGACAGGGGCCCGGACGACGACCCGCCGGCCGCGGCCGCTGCAGGAGGTGGCACCAGCGGGGACGGTGACGGCAGTGGCGGCAGCACCGCGGCAACCGCCCAGGATAGTGGCGCCGGAAGTGGCAACGGCGATGGCCCGGCCATTCCGACCAGCTGGGACGACATCGGTGTGAGCGAGCACCAGCAGCGGATCCTGGCCACCGGTGACCCGCCGATCACCAGTGCGGCCGAGCTGGCCGCAGCGATCGACGCAGGCCGCGACATCACGAAAATCAAGGGCATCGGCAAGCACGCGGCCGCCACGCTGACGGCCCAGCTGGCCGACTGGCGGGAAATGGTCGCGTGAGCAGCCTGTCGACGATCACCCCGGCGCGGCTGCCGCTGACCGTGGCCCAACTGAAGGCCCACGCCAGGATCACGCACGACGAAGAGGACGACCTGGTGGCCGCCTATCTCGAGGCCGCCACCGAAGACGTGGCGGCGTTCCTGGGCCGGGCGATCGGAGAGACCGCCTACCGCCTGACGCTGGACCGGTGGCCCGATGGCGACTGCCCGGTGCTGCTGCCGCGGCCGCCGGTGCAGTCCATCGACGCGGTACAGTACCTGGACACCAGCGGGGCCTGGCAGTCGATCGACCCCGCGGGGCTGCAGCAGGACCTGGTCGGGGCACCGGCCCGCCTGCTGCCGGCAGTGGGGGAGACGTGGCCCGACACCCAGCAGGGTGCGGTGGCGGCGGTGCGAATCGACTTTACCGCCGGGGACGACCTGGCCGTGCCGCACCGGGCCCTGCAGGCCATTCGGATGCAGGCGGCCGGGCTGTTCGAATTCCGGGAGGACCTGCAGGCGGATTCAGTGCGGGCCCTGCCCGGCGGCACCCGCCGGCTGCTGACCGGCCTGCGGTTTCGCAGCCGAGAGCTGACCAGGTTCTTGGCGCATCACTAGCGTGAATAAGGGGGGGGAGGTACCGGCGGTGCAGCCAATAGTTGAGCTTGCTATCAAAGCTCCAAGCGGGGCGGTCGAATCTGGTTGTTTTCACTTGGAGGCGGGCTGTTGGCAGTCACCGGAACGCGAATCGACCATGAGACGACAAGACGGATCGTATCTCCGTCAACCAACCTAGCCCCTCTTAGAGTCGAAACATCTTCAAGTTCCCGTCCATTCGCGGTCAATACAAATTCGGGTGTCCACCACCCACGCCCTGCGGGAAATCGGGACAAGTCGAATTGCACGTTATCCATCAAATTGAATTGAGCAACTAGCGCCGACTTGAGATGACCGACACGCATCGACAGCGTAGGTTTTATCTGCATGTAGATCGGCCAACAGTCGGTCTCAAAAATGAGGTCCACATTGGGGGGAGGAGTGCTGGCGACTGAGAAAGTACTGATTTTCCTGGCAAGCTCAGGGATTTCCTTGAAAGTTACCCACTCAGGCTGCAACGGCTTGAACGTGGAAGGTTCTTCAAGGATTCCTTCCACCTCCGGCTCAGAGTCGACCAACTCAGGAAGCGGTCGTGCGGCCGGAACATTCGTCAATTCAACTTGCGACGAATCATCGACGCTTGGCTCAGCATTCCAAGCAGGGTAGTACCCCGCCAGCAGCACAAAAAACAGAACGGGACCTGCGATCCGGCAAGCGTTCTGCCACTTGGGTGGCATCGAAGGAATCTTGCAGTTGGCTATCTCAACCCCAGGAATGAATGTTGCCACAGTGCCTGCAAACACTGCCACACATAACGTAACCGAAAGCGGTTCCGGTATTCCGAACGCCTCGTAGGTGCCCTGCATTTATCCGCCTCGACGAGCAAGCTGCGATTCTGATTTCCATCTCGCCACTGCGGAATCCGTTCGCCGGAACGACTGTACCGACCGCAGAAGCATGATTCCAGCACAACAATTCATCACGGAACTCGCAAGCATGGCAGCAGGGACTTATCGGACACTGGCCCGCGTGGAGCGGCCAACCGAGACAACGAACGCGGCCGGGCAGCGGATCCAGACCTGGCCCGGCGAAGCGGACGAACCCTGGGCCAGTATCTGGGTGCGACCGGACATGATCGGCCACGGCGGCCAGCAGGCCGACCACGGCCGGCAGCAGGCGACCCAGCACCCGCACCGGTATGCCACCCGCAGCACCCCGACAACTCGAGCAATCAAGGCCACGGACCGGCTGCGGCTGGTGACGGGGCCATCGGCCGGCCTGGTGGTGTACCTGGCCGCAGTGGGCGACCTGGACCAGCGCGGCCGCGAGGTGGTGCTGGTCGGGACGGACCAGCGGCCGGCCGGCACGTAGCGGACACGTTCCCAGCACAACGCACCGGAGATAAGCACCCGCAGTGATTCACCTGGGCCGAACCGGCCGCAGTGACCCAACACGCCAGCGGGTGCGTTTTCACAATGGCCAACCTGCACGCAGCGATTCGTGGCATTCTGACCGCCGACGCGGACGTAGTGGCCCTGGTGGACGACCGCATCCGGCCGGGTGAGTTGGACCCCACGGACACGCTGCCGGCCTGCCTGGTGCTGATTCAGGAGGACGCAGCCCAGGACGACCTGCTGGGCAGCGGTGGCTGGGGCCAGGCTGTGGTGCGGGTGGAGTGCCTGGACACCGACCAGCCGCGGGCCGAGCAGCTGGCCGCGGCGGTACGCGAGGCCCTGGACGACTACCGGGGCACAGTGGCTGGGGTGACCATCACCCCCGCCACGTACACCGGCATGGAACGCGAGACCGAACCGGCCACCGATGACGGCGAAGCCGCCTGGCACATTGTGGCGCCGGGCTTTTCTGTTTGGTATCACAGTTAGGAGGGCGGCACGTGGCCGACAAATACAGCAGCAAGGGCACGCTGCTGCAACGCGAGATCGCTACCGTCATGACCACGGTGGCCAGCGTGACCAGCATTTCGGGCCCAGACGCCGAGACGCAGTTCTTTGACGCCACGGACCTGCTGAGCGACGACGTGGAAGACGGGGAACCGACTGGCCAAGGGACGCCCGGAAGCGTGAGCGGCGACCTGTGGCTGGACCCGCTGGATTCCACGCACCAGGTGCTGTTTGCCGACTTGGCATCCCGGCAGCCGGTGGACTGGCAGATTGTGTTCCCCGCCACCGGAGCGCCTGCGATTGTCTTCAACGGGACGCTGTCGAGTTTCACTCCGCAGGCGAGCGTGGGCGACGGTCTGAAGGCGTCCTACGGCATCAAGCTGCGATCGCTGGCCACGTACCCGACCACCCCGGCCGGCCCGTAGGGTTCACGACCGGCCGCCACCAGTCACCACTTCCCAGGATAGGAGTGCCAAGCCGTGAAGGCCCGGATCATCAAACCGAGCTACCGCCGCAACCCGGACCACAACCCGCGCCTGCCTGCCGGGCCCGATAACCCCTGCCTGCTGGACGTCCCCGTGGGTGAGGAGATCGACCACCCGGACGCCTGGCGGCTGTGCCTGCCCATCGCTGACGGCCCACGAGCTGAGCCGATCGACGACGAGGCCCGCGCGGCGGTGGAGCGGTGGCACAAGGAGCGGCAGCTGCGTCTGGAGCAACTGCGGGCCGATCAGGCCCGGATTCAGAAGCAAGCGGCAAAGGGACGCAGGCGGCGAAGGGCCGCCAGCTGATAGCCCCGGGGAGCCGATGGCAGCGAAACGACGGACGCGGCGGCGGCCGCAGTACCATAGCCGCCGGCCGGTACTGCGGCGGAAGCCCAAGCCGCTGACGTTCAACACGCAGGCCGCAATCACTGGCGACCGCAAGCTGGACGCACTGCTGCGCAGGGTGGTGCGGAAAGAGGGCATCAAGATCGGCACGCGGGCCGTCAATGCGGCCCTGCAGGTGGTCGTGCAGGAGATCCGCAAGGAAGTGCCGCCGTTGGCCCGCCCACGCAAGCGGAAACGGGGCCAGAAGCTGCCCAAGCGATACCAGCATTCCCGCCGGTCGATTACCCGGGCAATCGGCAAGCGGTTTCTGCGGCGGAAGCGGGCCAACCAAATTGTCGCAAAGGCAGGGGTCAAGGTCGGGCGACGTGCAGCAAAGGCCACCCCGCACGCGCACCTGCTGGCACTGGGCACGAAAAAACGCCACCGCCAGCGGCTGGGGGGCTGGATGGCGAATCGATTCGGCCCGTGGAGCCGGCGGCAGCTGCGCACCGGCCGCGTGAAGGGTGACGACTTCGTGAAGCGCGGCCGCAGGGCGGCCGCACCCCGCGTGCCTGCGATTATGGCCCAGTCGGTCGAGGATGGCATGCGGAAGTATTTTGCCAGGAAGTAGGGAGGACCCGCACCGATGGCGAAGAAAGACCACCCCGCGGCCGGCGGCCGCGACGACCTGCTGCGGCCGGCGCCGCGCCGGTACACCACCTGCTACGTGCCCGAGCTTGACCGCACGTTCCGGCTGCGAAGTCTCAACGAACGGGAACGGGCCGAGTACGAGACGGCCCTGGACGACGGCACGGGCGACGTGGACCCGATGCGCGCCAAGACCCAGCTGGTCGTGCGGGTGCTGGTCGACGACAACGGGGATCGGCTGCTGACTGACGGGGATGCAGACCGGCTGCTCGACCAGGACCACGCCATCGTGGGCCGGCTGCACGCAATGGCCCTTCGGCATTGCAATTTTGAGCCGGGCGACGACCCGGGGGAGCTGCGGCGCTGCTCGCAGAGAATCCCAGGCGCCGAGCAGCGCTAACACTGGCAAGGGCCTTCGGTCAGTGGAATGTCGACCGCTGGCTGGAATCACTCGAGCCGGCCCAGTTTGACGAATGGTGGGCGTTCTACCGCCTGCAGCCGTGGGGCCCGGAGCGCGACGACCTGCGCACGGGCCTGTTGGCCTGCGCGCTGCAACTGCTTGATCGGGGCCAGGCGGCTGACTGGGACCCGGCCCAGTTTCTACTGCAGCAGATCGACCGCGACGCGCATCAGGCCGAGCGGCCCGGCCAGTCGATCGCCGAGCAGCAAATCGTTTTTGAGCAGCTGGGGGCCGCCTGGCGGGAGAGCGTAGCCAATGGCGATTAGCGCCGGTGACCTGGTCGTCACGCTGGGCATGAACAACGACCCGCTGATGCAGGGTTTCGCGGGCAGCCGGCGGCAGCTGCGCAAGTTCTCCAGCGAAGTGCGACGCGGTGCAGGCAGCAGTAACAAGCTGAATTTCGCGCTGCTGGAAATGGGCCGGCTGGCTGAAGATGCTTCAGTCGGTTTCAGCCTGAACGGCCTGTCTGGCGCAATCCGGGCCAGCAGCAATAACATGACACAGCTACTGACCATCATGGGGCCACTGGCCGGCGGTATCGCTGGTCTGGCGGCCGCTGGTGTCACCATGTTGCTGCCCATGTTTCAGCAGGCGAAAGAGGACGCCAGGGAACTGCGCGACGAACTGGCCGAGTTCCGCAAAGACGTGGACGACATGCTGGACCGCCGGCAGGGAGAACGTGACCGGGCCGCATTCCGGGACGAGGCCAGTCTGCAGGGGCTGATACGGCGCAGGAATGCACTGAGGGAGGAACTGCAGCAACTGGAGGCCAAAGAGCGCGACATAAACCGCGAGCGACTGCTGCAGCAGAACCTGCTGCCCACAAACGACCTGGCGGCCGAGAAACTGGACGAGCTGGACGGCCGGCTCAATGACATTCTCGAGGCCCGCAACCAGAAGCAGCGGGAGCTGCTGCTGCTGAACCGCCGCATTTCCAGCGAAATGGTGAAGCAGGAGGAAATTGCCGAGCTACAGGCAGAGCACCTGGGCGACGTGCGGCGGATTCGGGCGGAGATCGCAGCACGCGACGCGCAGCAGGCCGAGCAGAGACGGCAGCGGGAGCAGGCCGAGCAGCTGCGACAGATGCGAGCCGAAGGGCGGGCCCGGGCTGGCGAACTGGGTGCCGCAATCCAGCACGAGCTGAACCCGCGGGCCGCACGGGCGCGGGAGATCATCCAGCAGGCCGAGCGACGACGCGCCGAAATCCGGCACCTGCAGCGTATCGGCTCGCTCAACACTCAGGAGGCCACCGAGCTGGACCAGGCGGCCAGGCGGTCCGCATGGAAGCAGCTGCGAGCCCTGGACAACGAGGCGCGGAGGGAACGGCAGCAGAGAGGACTGGCGGGATTCATGCCGCCGGCGGCCCTGGCAGCCAATACTGCCCTGGACCTGCGGAGCAGCGAGGGGGCAGCGGCCGTATTGGCCACGCTGCGGAGCGGCCTGCCGGCTGACCCGAAGAAGCAGGACTCCAAGAAACTGGACGACATCAAGGCCAACACGTCCAGCACGGCCGAGGAGGCGCAACGGACCCGCGAAGCGATAGAGCGGCGGTTTCCGCCCATTGTTGTGCGTGCATTCGGGGGGACGTGATGATTGAGCTGTGGCGCGAAGTGCCGGGCGATGACAGCCGCGAGGCCCGCCACTACGTGCGAGAACATTCGCGCCGTTTTGTCGCCAGGACGACCAGCGGCCGCGTGACTTCGGTGCAGGTGCGCAGCTACCGGCAGTGCCCGAAGCCGTTTGATCCGCACCCGAACGACCCGCAGGCGCTGGTGCTGCACGTGACGGCCAGGCGGCGGCGCCGGGCAAATCGTGTCTGGGATATCGAGGCCGTTTACACGACCGAGCTTGACCGCCTGGAGCAGCCCAACAACCCGCTGCAGCGGCCGGCGGAAATCTCGATTGAGCAGGTGGAGTACGAACTGCCGCGGGTGCTGGACAAAGACGGGCAGCCGCTGACGAACACCGCCGGCGACCTGCTCGAGGGGATCACGGAGGCCGAGCCGGGCCTGGTGCTGCACGTGCAGAAGAACGTGGCCGCATGGCCGCGGTGGCTGCTGTCGTACATGAACGCGGTCAACTCCGACGCGGTGCGGCTGAAGGGGCTGACGTTTCCGAAGGGCACACTGCGGCTGCGGGGCCTGCGCATCCCACCGATCCAGCAGCACGAGCGTTGGGTGTACTACCCGCTGTCGTTCCAACTGCATTTCCGCGGAGACGGCTGGCAGCCGCGTCTGCTGAACCGCGGCTGGCACGAACTGGTGGACGTGCCGGACCCGGAGAGCGACGACCCGGACGCCACGGTCAAGACGAAGCGGCGGATCCGCCTGGCAAACGGCGAATACCCGAGCGAACCGCAGTTTCTGGCGCGTGACGGCAGTTGGCTGGGCGAGCAGCCGGACCCGCGCCGCATTGTCGTGCTGGACCACAAGACAAAGCGGGAACTGCCGTTCGCGGCGCTGCCCACCCGCTGACATCTCACCCGAGGGGACGCAATGCCAACCACGATCACCTACCGCGTGCAGTCCGGCAGCGACGACGGGCATTTCAATCTGGGAGTGCCGCCAGACACGTCCTACGACTATCTCGTTCTCAACCATGATTGGAACTCGGAGAAGCTGGCATTTGCCAAGCTGACGCCGGTGGGCGGCGTGGGGCTGTCTTCCGACCTGCAGGTTACCGCCGCCACGCTCCGCATGACCACGAAGGACGCTGCGGACTACGAGTTGCGATTCGCGGACAACGGCGCGGTGCCGATCGCACCGACGACAAACGCAGAAGCCGCCACATGGTTTGATGCAGGAATCGCAACGCCAGCACGATCGTGGGCAGGCGGTGGGGCACGGGAGTCCCAAGACGTGACCGCGTCAGTGCAAGCGCTGTTCGATTCGATCGGCAGCGGTAACGTCGACGCAATCCTGGTGATTCTCGACGCGCCGGGCACTGACGTGCTGGAAGTGCATGCATACGACAAGAACTCAGCCGACGCAATCGAAATTGAGATCACCGCAGCCCAGCTGCTGCCCCCGGCACCCGAGGACCTGACGGCCACGGCCGTGGGTATCGACCGCATCGACCTGGCATGGACCGACGCGGCCGACAACGAAGCCGCTTACGAAATCGAGCGGAGCACCAACGGCGCCGCCTGGGTGAAGATCGCCACGGTGCCGCCAGGGACCGAAGCATACACCGACGACGGCCTGCCAGCCGGAACGCATTTCTGGTATCGAGTGCGGGGCACAAATTCACACGGGGCCGGCGACTACAGCGGCACGGCGGAAGCGACCACGGAAGCACTGGCCGCGGCAGCGGACGGCACGCCAAACGTCTGGCGCGGCGACGCGCCGGCCGTGGCCCGCGTGCTGGCCCTGCAGATCACCCAGGTGCTGGGCGGGCAGTACGGCGTGCGGGTGCGGTGGACCGACAAAGCGGTCACCGTCCACGCGGAAGCGGGGCAGCAGGCCGCTGCGGTGGCTGATGCACTGCTCGAGGCGATCCAGGACGCGGACATCCCCGAACTGCAGGCGCTGTCTGTGGAGCGGGACGGGGACACGCTGACGTTCACCGGTCAGCCCGGGGAATACTTCGAACTGGACGCAATCGGCCCGGGCGCGGAACCGACGGCCCGCGTGACGGTGCTGCAGTCGGGTGTGCTGCCGATTTCGCACGAAATCACGCTGGCCCTGCCCGCTACCACAACCGGCGGCAGCTGGACTGCGACGTTCGACTTCGGCAGTGGCGACGAAACTACGGCGGCCTTGGACTGGGACGCGACCACGGCCGAGGTGGCCGCGGCCATCGAAGCCCTGGCCACGCCGGAAGCGGGTGACATCACGGTCACCCTGGACAACGTGACACCCCGCACGTATCGCGTCCAACTGGGCGGCAGCCTGGCCGGCACAACCGCCGCCGCGACAGTGGACGCCACGGCCCTGCTGGGGAACGCCACGGCCGAACTGGTCACCGTGCAGACGCCGGGGGCCAGCGTGCCCGGTGTATGGGGGGCGGGTGTCAATGCCGGGACTATCGCGCCCACGCATGTGTCGATCGACGGGGGCGCATCCTGGCTGGCAATCGAAGGCATCAACTCCGGCGATTCCGATACCACGCGAGCCAGCAAGATCGCGGCGGCCATCAATGCAGAACTGGGCGACCTGGCCACGGCATCGGTATGGGTGGACACGGCATTTCAGGACCTGACTGGCCTGGGATCGCAGATTGTGGTGCAGATCGAAGGTGACGACCTGCTCGAGGTATTCGACGACGGGGCGGACGGCCAGATTGTCCTGGATCTGGGCGCGGGAGTGCAGCAGGAACTGCAGGTGCTGCAGACTCCGGGCGGTGCCAGCAGCGACGAATGGCAGCTGGTCGAGCCAAACGGGGCCAGCTACACGCTGACATTCGACGGCCAGACCACGGGCACAATGACCCACTGGAATCAGGTAAAGGCGGCCTTGGAAGCCCTGCCGAATGTTGGCAGCGGCAACGTGGATGGGTGGGCGTTCTCACCCAGCAATGCGGCCGACCCGTTCCTGGTGCGATTCACCGGCAGCATGGCCGCCACGCCCCAGCCGCTGCTGGAATGTAGCGACGGCACGGTGTCGCGTGTCTCCCAGGGCCAGCCGCTGGTCAATCAGCGCGACCGGCTGACGCTAACCGCGGACGGCGGCACCTTCACGCTGACGGCTGACGGCGACACCACGGCAGCAATCCCCCACGGGACCACAGCGGCGGCTGTGCAGACGGCACTGGAGACGGCACGCGGAACGGCCGATTTCAGCGTACAGGGAGCCGGCACGCCGGCGGATCCGTATTTCATCGAATACGTGGGCACGCTTGCCCAGACGGCCGTCACCGCCGCGGTGGACGCCACGGCCCTGGAGGGTGGCCAACCCGGTGAGGTGGCCACGGCCGTGCAGGCCGTGCCGGGAGTGAACGCAATTCAGCGCATCGAGCTGGACCAGTCCACAATTGGGGGCACCTGGCGGGCTGGTCTTGCCGGTGGCTGGACGGATGCCATCAATTGGGACGCAAGCCCGGACGACGTGCAGGCGGCCTTGGAAGGTGCCAGCACAATTCCCGCCGGAGGTGTGACCGTGGACGGAACGGCCGGCGGGCCCTACCTGGTCGAGTTCACCGGGGTGCTGGGCTGGCAGCCGATGCCCACGCTGAAGGTGGACCCCGACGAACTGCTGGTGCAGGACCGCGACGCGGTCACCCTGAGCGTGCAGACGGCCGGCAGTGGGCCAAGCTGGTGGAACGTGGATGCAAACTGGACACTGGGCCACGTGCCCCGATCGGGCGAGATCGCAGCACTGACCGGCGGCGACCAGGACATCCGGTTCGGCCTGCGGCAGCGGGCCGTGGTGGACGTGGCCGCCGGCAGCACCACCCTGCTGGCTGTCGACCCGGAAGTGGGGGCCGACTTTGTCGAAGGGTGCATCGTGCGACTGCGGAGCACGGGCACGCTGCCCACCGCGACCGCTGGCGGCGTGGCGTTCGAATTGGATTCGGCCGACTTGGAGGTGCGGACATTCGACCCGGTGCACGGTGGCCTGGTCGTGGGAGAACCTGGCGGACCGGTCGTTAAGTTCACGTCTGCCGGCACGGGGACGCTCACCGTCGAGGTGCAGCTGCGGCAGCTGCGGGTGCACCAGCGATACGGCGGCCTGGTCGGCCTGCCACAACGCGACGACAACGGCGTCTGGGAATCCCGGCCGCGCTACCTGCAGATCGGATTTGAGCCGCCGGCAAACGCAGACGCTGAAAACCTGCAGATCGGACTGGGAGACGGCAGCGGTAGCGGACGCCTGCAGATCGACGTGGGGGCATCGCAGATGCGTGCCGCAGTCGTCGATACCGGCGGCGAAGTGGACACGGGCGTTCCTGCCGTGCTGCTGGTCGGCACGAACACAAATAACGAGCTGCTGGTAATCGAGGGCAGCGTGGGCGTGGCCTTCGAAGCGGCGCAGACTGCGGTGGTGGAGAAGCTGCGGCAGCGTGGCGGTGTGGTCCAGCTGGGCCGCGTGGCCTTGGCCCGTATCGACAAGACCGGCGGCGAGCTGCAGGCCGACCAGGCCACTCTGGCGGGCGCCCTGAATGTGAGGTGACCGGATGCAAACCGGCTTCATGATGGACGCCCGAACGTTCGAGCGCACGGAACGGGCCGTGCGCATGGTCGAGAATCAGTTGACCGGCCGCGAATCGGGCCCGCAGCTGGTCCACAATCACGATCTGCCGCCGGCAGCCGTGGCCTGCCTGCTCGAGCTGCTGCCGAACGGGGGACAGGCCCGGGCCGAACTACTGCGGTATGAATCGCTGCGCACAGTGCACGACGTCGCTGTGGTGGGCTACCCGGACGACATGGACGGGGACGGCTTCGGGCGCTGGCGGGTGCGAATGGCGATTCCAGGCGGCGGCGCAACCAGCTGGTCGGACTGGATCGACGCCACGGCCACGGCCAAGCAGGTGCAGGCGACGCTACGGCAGCTGCCGGAGTGGCGGCAGGCGGGCGTGCAGGTGACGCTGGGCAGTTGGGACGGGAACCACCGCATGCGGTGGCGTCTGTCCGTGCTGCCGCATCGGTCTGGCATTGCGTGGCCGCCGATCCTACTCGAGCACCAATTGAACGGCACGCACGTGGACCTGGTGACCCAACCGGTGCCCTGGGTAGGAACGTGGCAGCAGGTGGACGTCCACTGCACGCTGCCGCTGGGGCAGGAGATCACCGCGGCCGGCCAGCACCGCACGCGCCTGCCCGCTGGCACCCAGCTGGCGGTGGTCTGGTTTCCGGGCATGGGATACGGCCTGCAGGGGGCCGAGATCCGCAAATTTGAGCGGCTGGAGCCGATCGAAGGCAGCGACGACGGGGAAGCCTGATGTTGTTTTGGCCAGTAGAACCAGCGGGAAACCCGACTCGGCCCGGCACGCGGAGCGACGGCACCGGCACCGGCGACGTGACGCGCGTGGCTGAGCACTACCGGCTGCGCATCGAGCCGGCCGCCGGTCATACGGCCGAGCTGTCGGTTTACCCTGCAGCCTTCGGGGACTTCCTGTTGACGCGGCAGCTGCGGTATGCCACCGCCGCCGGCGGCATCGGCCAGGCAGACTTTCGTCGCGAACGGGACGCGGTGGCGGTCTGGCAGGCCCAGAGCGGGTTTGACGAACTGCTGCCGGAATTCACGTGGCGGCTGGCCTACGGCTACCAGCTGAATGCGGGGCTGCCCGCGCCGCAAACGTCCTGGGTGCTGTGGTACGGACCGTGGGTGGAACCGCTGCCGGCGGTGCTGCCGCCGATTACCTTCCCGGTTTACTGGTCGCCACGATTCAGTGGCCCGCGGAATCTGTTTGCCGGGCTTGAGCCAACCACGTTTGACCAGCTGGCGTTGGGGCCGGCGGCCGATGCACCAACTGCCCCGCACCTTCTCGAGTTTCCGCAGCGGGTGGAGCTGGCGCCCTGGTGGCCATGACGGAAACGCACGCCAGAACTGCCTGCCGGATGATATCGCATGCCCGGTGTGCAGCTGCTACGCTGCCCGCGGGGAAAACGGGCAGCGTGGAGAGTGGGCAGTGCGGCGCCGATCGGGAGCGGTGGTGCGGCGGCTGGTGTGGCCGGCTGCGGCGGCTGCTGGTGCATTCGGCTGGCTTGTGGCCTTCGGGCTGCTGCTGTCCTGCCTGCTGGAAAGGTGACGAGATGCGAGACGGTTGTCTGCTGCGCCTGATGCTGATGGCACTGGGAGGCCTGCTTGTGCTCGAGGGGAACAGCCTGCTGGACGACCTGCAGCGCAGGCCCCGCGTGCCGCGGCTGGTTTGGGTGGGCCACCTGCTGGTCTGCTCTGCATTTCTGGCGACGGCTCTGCTGCTGGCGACGGCATCTGGCTGCAGCAGCGTGCAGCCGCAGCGACCGCCGGTACTGCCCCCCGTGGAGCTGGAACAGCCGAGAGACGCTATGCCACGGAAGCCGAAGGCTGCGGCGACCGTGGCGGGAAAACTTGAGGGAGTGTGATTGCGTGCGAAATCGTCCGTACCTGCCTGGCCTGACGCCGGTCTTTGACCGGTCCGGTGTGGTGCTATACCAGGCGGAATGCGAGGGCCACTTGCCGCAGCTGCTGCCGGGCAGCGTGGACCTGCTGGTCGCCGATCCACCGTACAGTAGCGGCGGGCTGTTCAAGAGTGACCGCGACCAGGGGGTGGCGGCCAAATATTGCCGCGACGGCAAAACACACGGCCGCCCGGAATTCACCGGCGATAACCGGGACGGCCGCAGCTGGTGCTATTGGATGCAGCTGTGGCTGCAGGCGGCCCGCCACGCTGTCCGCCCCGGCGGCTACGTGATGCTGTTTTGTGACTGGCGGCAGCTACCGACGGCCACTGATGCCCTGCAGGCGGGTGGTTTCATCTGGCGGGGTGTAATCCCGTGGGACAAGGGCGGCGGCGCCAGGGCCCCGCACACCGGCTACTTCCGGCATCAGGCGGAATACGTGGTCTGGGGAACGCACGGCCGCCTGCCGAAATCCCGCCACGGCGGCCCGTGGCCTGGTGTCACGCGGTGCCCGGTCACGCGGGAGGACAAGCGGCACCACGTGACGCCCAAGCCCGTCCCCGTGCTGCAGCACCTGCTCCAGGCCTGCCCACCTGGCGGGCTGGTGCTGGACCCGTTCGCGGGTGCGGCCCCCAGCGGCGTGGCCTGCCTGCAATCCGGCCGCCGCTGGGTGGGATTCGAGCCGAACCCGGACAATGCATCGCAAGCCTGCCATCGTCTGGCGCAGGCTTGCGAGTGTCGGGTTCAGTGGCAGAAGAAGGCTTCGTGATAACTACAGCCCTGCGGTTTCGGCAAGCTGAGCGACTGCACTCTCCCGATCCGCCAGGTCAATAACAGGAGCAACATTCTCAAGGAACCTGAGCCGCTCCAAAGCGGACTCCGATTGGGCATGTACGTCGGCTGAGTCCACAACTGCGGCGCATCGGTCCCTTCGAACGAGTTTCTTCCCGATTACGGTCCCAAGCTTGAACACTGCATCATGCACGCTCGCCTCACTTCGAATGCTCGTGCTCTGGTAAAGGGCCGTGGGGGCTCCGTTTCCAATTCCGAAGGTGAACCGAACCGGGTGCTCCACTCCGTGCAGTGGGAGATTAACCACAAACTTCTTCTTCACGACATCGCGAAGGCCTGCCTCGTCAAACAGCTTCTGTAGCGAGCTGAGAGCAGTTTCGCGCTTTTTCTGCCTGTTCTCAACTGTTGGCAGAACCAGTTCGCCAAAGAGGAATTCCGCAACGTCTTCGATTTCGCGTTTCCTCACTCTTTGTGCGATGAATCCACCATCCACAAGCAGGTAGTTCCCCGCCTGCGTATCCCGAAAGGCGTCGATGAACGCCTCATCGTTTCGCGACACAATCGCGCCGCCACGCATACGCAGAAAGTCGCGTCGGAATTGCTTCGACAGGTGCTGAACCCAGCGTTCGTACGTGCTTCGATCGTTCACAAACTCGACCTGCGCCTCGCTCAGCATTCGACATGCGACGCTACCGCGGTACCAGACGAATACGCCGAAGTTTCGCGGTTCCATTCGATTCAAATCGGGAACGTATTTGGCCAGCACGTACCTGGCGTTCACAGCAGCACTCCCCAATTCCGCACGTTCCGAAACATGCCTTGGTGTTTCATGATGATTGCCTCAAGGCATTCGCTTCGATGCTCTACGAATGCCCGGACTCTTTCGCAGTCGCGTTTCGACACGCCGACACCGCGAACCTCCTTGCACACGTCGTTGATAAACCAGCGGGGAATCTCTCGGACTCGATCCACCCAGTGGCCGAAGTCCTTTGCCGAGTCCGCAACGTCGACGAGGCAGTGGTTTTCAGCGCCGAACTCGTCCCAAAAGCTGCTCAGCCTTCGTGCGCCTCGACTTCGCATGAACGAAAGAAGACTCTGTTCATGGTCAAAGATGTCAACCCGTCTCGGCTTTGCTTGACGATCAACCTTGATGTTACCAGTGTGTCTGTCTGGATTTGCGACCAAAACGTCGAACACAATTATTCCTGAGCAGAGCCAAGGGTGAACTTCCCAGAGAATGGCGGGATCCGCGTCCGTTGGGACCGTGTCTGCTTCGAAGTTCAGGCCGACGAACATTCGCGTCCTGCTGTCCTTCTTCTGCATCAGGCTGTGCGGAGCGACAGGGAGCCTGAGAAACCACGCTATCTCTGCTGCAATCCATTCATTGGCAATCAGATACGGATGGTACCGCGTGTTGCGCTTCCCAACGTGACGCGCCTTCACGTGGAAGCTTTCGTTCACCCCCGAGTCGTCGCTGTCGGTGAACCTTTGACGTGAGATGTAGTTGTAGAATTTCGCCATTCTGAGGCCCTGCCCGCGATTTTGAGCCACCAGGAGATCGCTCGTCAATTTCCGCCTACACTTTGCATCGGCGCTAGCTCGCGAGCCATCAACCAAATTCTTGCGGAGAAGCCGCATATGGCCCCTCCCGGACGGAATGGACCGAAGAAGCCGGACGACCAACAAGCCGATTTTCCGCCGGTTCGCCTCACAGAATCACAGTGGAAGCGGGTGCAGGCGGTACTGCCGGTGACACGAACAACTGGGCGTGGGCGGCCACGGGAGTGCGATCTGCGGGATGTGGTAGACGCAATTCGGTATCGCGAGCAGATCGGATGCGGCTGGCGATCACTTCCGACCTGGGCACCACACTGGCAGACGGTGCGACTATACGCAGTGACTTGGGAAGCAGACGGCACATGGGCTGCGGTGCAGGAAGCGATCGCGGGCGGCTGCTGACCGCGAACCTACTCGAGCAACTGGCCCAGTCCCAAGCTACCGAAATCGACGGCTGCCTGTGCTTCCGCAAAGTGTCGGCCGCTGACCTGCAGCATTCGCGGTGCCCGGCCATCATCCCAGCCGGCCGGCAGCGGTGCCGGCAGTTCAACCAGGCCCGCCAGGCCGGCCACGCATTCAATCAACACCAGAGTTCGCATGCGGCGGAGCGGCACCCCGCGGTGGGTGACTTCCAACCGATACGACTCGGTTCTGTGCAGCCGCAAGACCCTGGGGCCGAAACCGTGGAACCGGTGCCGATTCACGGTGCCCACGTGTCGGAGCACCCTAGCGGCCTGCTGCAGCGTGCAGGTGCGGGCGAAGACCAGGCCGTTGGGGATTCTGTGCCAGGAGTCTGGCGGTGGCGTGGCGGCTGTGGTTTGGCGCATCGACTCAAGGCCCTGACGTGGCCGCAGACGGGCGGACCGCGGCACGCGACCGCGACCCCGGCCGCGGTGGCTGGATCGCACGCACGGGGCCACCCTGGCGGTGCAGGCGGTCAGATCGCACGGCCTGCATGGGCTGCCCCACTGCCGCGAATCATACGGTCGGCACCGGCGACGCCGGAAGGGCGAATGGGTGAAACCCTGGCGAATGGCCGGGCCCGGTTCTGAAAATCCTGGTGTCGGGAGTTCGATTCTCCCCCTGTCCACTCCAGCCCGCATGTTGTCGCAAGTCCCGACGACGTGCGGGTTTTTGTTTGCGCTGGCCGGGAGTGAGCCGCTCCACAGGATCGCAAATGTCTTGCCGGATGCGAACCGCGAGAGCTGGACGCGACTCCAACAGAGTGCCTGGCAGAGCAACGCCTTCTGGTGGAGTCAGCATGACCACTCCCTCGTTCGGGATGCAGACAGCCGTCGAAATCAACTGGTACGCGGAAGAGGATCGCGTCGAAGTCACCCCGCGCGATCAGCAGCGGTTCGAACTGCAGAAGGACCGCGTCATCGACCTGCTGCAGCTGGCCAACCACGGTGAAAAGCAGCTTCTCCTTCTGCTGCAGCTGTTCGGGAGGTGGATCGACCGCAACTCCGCGAAGATCGCGAACGCTTACCTGACGCTACGTGACAACACGCTTCTGTTTCTCGTTATCAGCAACACGCCCACCTGCGACGACGAATTCGAAGACGAGCTGTCCGACCTCGACCTGGCGCTGGCGAACGACCCGGACCTGCGGCTGATCCGCCTGAACACGCTCGTCCTGCCGCCGGCGTCGCCGGAAGCTCTGGACTCCTTCTTCCACGACGAATTCACGCTGGTCTTCCGTGGCAAGCGAACTGATTCACATTGAGCTGACCAGCCGCAACCACAGGACGCTGCTCTACCTCCTTGAGGAACACCAGGATCACCCCGAATGGGTGACGACGGTCGCCTTCTACAAGGCGGTACAGGTCGTCGAGGCGGTCTTCGCCGCTCACAGCCAGTTCCATTCTCACGGCCACGACGCACGGCTCAAGGAACTGAAGCGTATCGTCTTCGCGGATGTTTTCAGGGGATTCCGACCGCTCTACGCCGCGTCGCTGGTCGCACGCTATCTCGTCGACAATGCGTCACAGAAGCTGGACGGCACTGGCAACGCGAAGCAGTATACGTGCTACACGGACTATTGTTCTCCAGATCGAGTACTCAACAACCTGCTCAAGAAACGGCTCAACGCCGTCGAGCAGCACGCCGTGCACTTTCTCTCCGACGACGGCAGGAAGCAGCTGCAACGGATCCAGAACTGGTTCGACGCGAGGGGGAAAACTCAGGTCGTTCGCGTACGAACGCCCTCTGCAGGGCAACCTGACACGCAGCAGCATGCCCCCTTCGCCGGTCCCAGCACGACCGACACCTCGCGGTCGATCTCTTTTCACCAGACACGTCACCAGTCTCCCGCCCCCGGCAGGGCCGCAGGAACCGTGCTTCGCCACGACTGCCTCTCCGTACCGCGCGGGGAGTGGGCGACCTCCTACAGTTCCCGCACCGCGTCGGTGACCTTCTCCAGAATGAACCGTTGCGCATCGGGGCTCGCCTGGAAGTTGGCCCAGTCCCGACGAAACCGAACCTGAAGCAGCGCACCCTCGGCATCTGGCTGGACGCCGCGATGCACCGCAGTGAAGTCAAACGGATTTGTCTCGGCATCCCAACGGCAGAGTGGCTGTTGTTCCAACTTCAGAAACGGCGGCAAACCGCCTGGCAGCCTGTCGACCACCTCCTGACTCAGCCCCGGACGATGGCGGTCGAGCACGAGAAACATCAGGTTCAGTCGGTATAGTGGCTCGATCCGTCCTTCCATCTCGAACTCGTTCGCGAACCGTCGACTCAGCTCCGCATCACCGTCGATCCGAGCTTTGATACCGGCCAGCTCCTCTTCCCACTCATTGAGTTTCGCCAGAGCGTCACCCGGCTCGCAGAAACACGCGCACAGGAACATTCCGACACAGGTCGCATGCCGCGTGTAACGCAACTGGAGAGGCATTCCGAGCCGATTCCTGATCGCCCGATCTCCCAACCCGCCCTCTGGAATGACCAACTCCTGCTCCCATTGCCGACGATGGGCGGCGAGCTGCTCTCTAAAGACGGCATCCGCCATGCGGCACGCCTCCGCCGGCGTTTCCTCACTCAGAAATGCGTACAGCCTGGCAGTTCGCCGGTCGGCAAGCACCTGCAGGAAGTGCGTTTGCGGATTGATATCCTGAGACTGCACTCCGGCGTCGAAGACGATATCAAACGCTTTTGGTCCACCAGGACGATCGAGCATCCCGGCCACGACATCGTCGAACGTCCTGTACCCCGCCACCTGATTGATGAAGGCGTCGATCCGCGCCCGTTGAATCGGCACCCCGCCGTCATCAGGACGCTTCTCCGGCTCCTGCCCTGCTTCACCAGCCAATCGCAGACCATTCTTCGCGCCCGAGTTGCGAACATGAACGCCCCACGCCATATTAACCACAACAATGCACAAAAGACACAGTGCCCCACCCGCCCGGTTCCGCAGCACAGACATAGACCACCCCAAGACTCGACTCGTTTGCACTGTTGCGTCCACACTGCTCAATGAACGGCTCGCGCAACACCCCATCACCACCACTTAGTATACTCGACACACCTACTTCTTTCGCCAAGCTTCAAAGGATGTATCAGAATGAGCGCTGAGTGGATGGATCTTCCCTTACTTTAGTGGCTGGTTGACATCTGTGCGGCTGGAGCCATGTCCAGCCGGCCGCAGTGGAACAGGATCCGGATGCGGTAGTTCGCGAAGCTCCGGAAGCCCCGGGCTGCTGTCTTCAGTGCCTGGATCACGCTGTTGAAGCCCTCCGCGGAGGCATTCGTGATCGGATGATCAAACCACGTCACCAGCCGCTCCAGATGACGCTTGAGCCGCTTCGCCGTCTTCACCATCGGCCGCAGCTGCAGTGACAGCATCACCGACTCCGCCGGCTCGAGCGTGCGCATCCCCAGCGACTCGGCGATCGTACATGAGCAACTCGTGTCGACCTGCTCAATGGTCAGTGGACCGGCCCCTGCATTGGTCAGTCGGACCTGCACCTCCCGGGTGGACCGCGGCCCGGACGACGCGTCCACGACAACCTCCCCCGGCTCGGCGGTCAGCTCCCCGCGCCCGATCGGCGCTGCCTCGGACACCGCTCCGGACATCGGCTCCGCTCCGGACTCCGGCTCCGGCCCCCGCACACACGAGAACAGCCAGAGCACCGGGACGACAATCACGACGTTGAGCCCGCGCACGATCCCCTTCCTCCCAACGGTCACTTTGATCCGGCAAACGTACTGCTTCAGAAGTCCGGCAACGTTTCGCCCGCATCGATCGTCGCCAGTCCCCGCCAGACCGCCAGGTCGATCGAGTCGTTGACGAACCGTGTCGCGCCGTCACCCATCACCACGTAAACCCCGCCGGGATGATGACTGCGGGCCGACACCGCACCATACCCGTCCGGCGCGGCCCGGCAGTCCGGAATCCGGGAGTTCGGCCCGAGCGCATGGTTGTAACAGGTATGCAGCACGTCGGTGAGCAGCCACGTGGACCCGAGATACGAAAAGTGCCCCTCAATCACGGCAGCAGGAGCACGGCAGGTCGACTCAATGAAGTCCAGAATCGCCCTCCGCGTCGGCGCCGGGTCCGGCAACCGCGCCCGCGTCCGCGCCTGGTCCCGCCACGGCGAATACTCGGACCGGTCCCGGTCTCCCGTCACCCGCTCACTGAAGAAGACGGTCTGCGAGCGTCCGTCCCGCACCTTCACCAGCGGCCGGCCCCAGGTCCAGGCGATCCCCGATCCGTGCGTCGTTCCATCACAGATGCGATAGCTGGTCCCTCCCTGTGGCACATCATCCGAGGGGCAGGCAAACACGCTCACATGCGCGCGCAGCAGGTCGGCATTGACTCCGCTCGTCGGCGGCTCGTTCCGCGCTCCCGAACCGTTCTCACTCAGGTCGATCCGGTCGTACAGGGCTCCCTGGTCGAGATAGGGAAGCAGTTGTGCCAGCGCCGACAGGTTCCGGTCATACAGCAAGGTCTTTGTATCGAAGTCGAGAATCGGACTGATGGCCGGGGGCACGTACTGATGCACTTCCTCGTAGCTCGCCAGGGCCAGGGCAATCTGACGCAGATGCCCGCTGCAGCTGCTGCCACGAGCCGCCTCACGCGCGGCCTGAACCGCCGGCAGGAGGAACGACACCAGCAAGCCGATGATTCCCATGACGACCAGCAGCTCGACAACTGACAGGCCGCGTCGCCTGCTCCGTCTGATCATCTGGCACTCCTCCAGTTGGGGGTCCTCGCCAACCGGGCGTTCGCATCTGTGTCCGAAGTGAACGCCACCAACATGGACCGACCCACCGGCCTCGCGTTGGTCCCGCTGGACGACTTCCCCCTCCAGCGGTCGCAATCACTGCCGCACGCAAACAGACACGCTTGCACGCATGCACAGAACCGGGCCGCTCATGCACGGGCTTTCCGCCAAACCAGCAGAGCTCCGCCCGCAGCGAGCATCAACACAGCGCCCCAGCGAACGAACGAAACAACGCGACTGCCATCGTCCGGCTCCGCCACGACGGGCGGGCCGTCCGCCTCGCGTGCCTGCCGCGTCAACTCCCGCGCTCTCTCGACATGAGCCCGACGCATTGCCTCGACCGCCGCTTCACCCCCCTCCATCCTGTACCGGCGGGGATGCTTCGGCGGGACGGTCAGGTCCGCGACCAGCGTTCCAAACTCCGGCTGCGGGACGAACTCTCCCTTCGGAATGGGTCGGTTCAGCTCCAGTGAGGTGACATTGAGCGTCATCGACAGGCGGGATTCGGCCCCACGCATCGTCATCTCCATCGGAAACCACCGCTCCGCCCCAGTCGCGTGATCGCGAACCCGTTCGAACCGCTCCACGTCCATCACAGTCTCGTACCCCTCCGCCAGCAGCCGCCGCCCGGTCTCCGTACTGTCGTCCGGAACACGCCGAATCCGCCGGGGAAGCCCGCCGCGCGCAGGATCCAGCCAGGCCTCCCAGCGAAACGACACCCCGCGAGCCTGCCCCTCCGCACCGAGGTCGACGTGCACGCACCGGGAACCGTCCAGATCCACCTCCCCGACGACACGCGCGGCATCCTGTTCAAGCAGCATCGCCAGCGAGTCCGGGCGACTGAGCAGCGCAAGCCCGAGCCAGTGCGCCGGGGAGTATTGCTGCCAGTAAAACCTCGGGACGTCACCCAGCTTCGAAATCGACCGCATGTGATCCGGACGTTCCGGGTCATAGGTGATGTCGTAGCCGTTCTTGCCGTCGAAGCTGTACCACAGATAGATCGGCGCCCGAAGATTCGGATTCTCCTGCCGCACGCGCCGAACCAGCCTCCGCTGACCGTCCTGCAGCCAGATCCAGTCCTCCTTCGACTCAGACCGCTGCAGGTGATACTGGACGCGCACCGATTCGAGGGAGCTCAGCTGCTCGGAAAGCATGGCACGCACGTCATCGAGGGTCAGCTCCGCGTGCGCATTGCGCGAGAAGGGGGACCCCGCCACGCAGAAGAGAAGCATCGCCACCACCGGCAGCCCGGTCAGACAACGCGATGTCGGAAGACGAAGAATCGTGATGCGAGAGAGTTGCAACATGATGCCCCAGCCGCTTATGCCGTGAAGACAAGAGAGACACGCGACTGCAGTCCAGACTACCCGCCCCATATGGCATGTCAACAGAGATTTCCAGAATCCTCAACATACAGGCGTTTCATATGAGGACACATACGTTGTCCCAACTCGTCGGCGACTCGGTTCGTATCATGAGTACCAGTAACGGACGCATTCGCTCGGCCCACTGAAGCGCCTCTCACTCACCATGTCCTCCACCACACACGACACCTCGAACGATCGCTCACGCAACGCCGCATCACGCAGCAACCTGATGATTGCCGTCATCGTCGTGCTGCTCCTCCTCGTGCCGGTCGCCTGGATCGGCACCGACGCCTGGCAGCAGCATCGCCGGCTCGAACGGCTCCGATCCATGCGGGCCCGGTACAACACCGAGCGGCACGGCAGCGCCTGGGTGCACGACCTGCTCATGACCCGACTCGGCCCCCACTATGCCGAGTCCGTTCGCGACGTCGTCTCACTCGTCTTCGAACGGCGGCCCCTCTCTGTTGACGACGTCCGCTGGCTGCACGAGTTCCCCCGACTGACCGCCCTGCATCTGCTCGATGTCGGCCTGACCGATGCCCACCTCGCACCACTCAGCCACATGACGCAGCTGCGGGCCCTGGCCCTCAAGGGGACCGGCATCACCGACCGCGGCTTTGAACAGCTCGCCCCGCTCACAAACCTGCGGCAGATCATGCTCCGCGACTCGCAACTGACCGGCGACGCACTCAAACACCTGTCCGGACTGACCAGCCTGGATACGCTCACCATCGAAGCAGACCGGCTGGGGAAGGACGGCATCGGCCACCTCGCCGGGCTGCCGGCCCTGCATCGGCTGGAACTGCACTACGCCCCCGGCAGCACCGTCGACCTCGAGCTGCTGCACCGCCTCCCCGCGCTGACGAGCCTGACCCTCGAAACCGACACACTCCCGCCCGGCACGATCGACCACATCGCGAAGGTGACATCGCTCCGCGGGCTGACGCTCATCGGCCCGGAAGTCACCGACGAGGATCTTCGCACGCTGCAGTCGATGCCCGACCTCAAGCGGCTGGCGATGTACAGGGTCGTCGTCTCACAGGAGGCCGTCGACGCCTTCCGCAAGGCACGCCCCGACTGCCGGCTGGAGGGAAAGCGGCGACGGGTGAGCGGGAGATCCCCTGCTCCCTGAGTGCGGACCGGCAACTGTGCAGAATCTTCTCGATTGTCCCCTCGCCGGCCGGTACGATCGGAGCGTCAACATGCGCCGCTCATCGACTCCCGCGAGGCCTCATCCATGCGGTACACAGAATTCCGAAGCCGGATCGAAACGGCCCTCCTCGACGCGCCTCAGGGACTCACGTGGAAGATGCTCCGCGACCAGCTGGAGCTGCCGTACGAACGCCCCTGCCCGGAGTGGACACGCCGGCTCGAAACAGAGATCGGACTGACCCGCGAGCGGGCTGGCGGACGGGCCCTCGTCTGGCGGATTGCCGCGACGCATTAGCCGGAAACACGGTCCACGACTCGTGCCCCTCTGCCCGATTAACGGGAAAGTTGTTGTCCCCGAGTACTCCCGGGCTGACAATGCAGAGAGTTCACCAGCCTCCGCCGAAGCAAACGGACCAGGAGCAGACGGATGAAGACCGCCTCAGCGTTGGCCTGCGCTGTCATCGCAATCTGCCTGGGAATGACTCTCCTGGCCCCGCCGGTCCAGTCACAGCAGCCCGCCGCACAAAGTAATCGGCTGCTGGCACTGCAAGTCGAGCGCCGCGACACGCTGCGGGAGCTGCACGATGTCATCGCCAGCCGCTATCAACAGGGGCAGGCGTCGATCGACGAACTGATCCGGGTTCGATCCACGGTCCTCGAAGCGGAACTTCCGCTTGCCGCCACAAAACGGGAACGGCTCATTCTCCTGGAGCAGCAGGTCGACAACTTCCGCGAACTCGAAGAGGTCACGCAGCAACGCTTCGAAGCCGGCCAGACTCCCAGCGGCCCCGCGCTCTCTGCGAAGGCGGCGCGGCTGGCCGCCGAGATCGATCTTGAACAGGAACGGCTGTCGAGCGACTGACCGTGAGAGCCCGTGCCCGCGGTCACTTCCTCGCCATCCCGGCCGCACGCATCTTGCGGAACTGTTTCCACGTGATCAGTTCGACCCCTTCCTCCTTGAGGATCTCCAGGATCTTCGGATCGGTAAAGATCCGGCGGTCGCCATCCCGCCGGGACGCACTGTTCGTCACCGCCCGCAGCTCCGCATTGTCGATGCCGCAGTGAATGATGATCTGGCTCACGCCGGGCGGCAGGTTCCGCAGCGTGCGGATGTAACTGTCGCGACGTTCCTCGTGGGTCTCGCCGCCGTAGAACTGGGCCAGCCCGTCGAGCGTCGGCAGCCCGGCCTGCTCGAGCGCGTCCCGCAGCTGCTCTCCCCGTTCGGCCAGCGCGGGGTACTCTCGTTTGACGCGTTCATCGATGTTCCGCAGAAACAGCACCGGCAGGTCATAGTCGACGCCGACGCGCACATAGACTTCAAGCAGATCGGGACGTGACACCAGCGCCCCCATGTGCGTATCCAGGTGACTGACCGGAATCTCCAGCTCCAGCGCCCGGTCGATCTGCGCCCGCAGCTCGATCTCGACTTCCTCGGCCCGCACGTTGGCCGCCACCTGCGCGACGTTGTCCCACAGGTATCCGTCCCTGTCGACCATGCTGGGCACCTTGTCCTTCGAAGCGACCGGCCCCCAGCGATAGTACTTCCACTCCGAGTTCAGCGTCAGATGCAGTCCGTAGTCATACTCCGGATGCTGCCGGGCATACGCGGCGAACTCCGTCACCCACGGGCAGGGCATCATGATGCTGCACGACGAGACGATTCCCTTCTCGAGTGCCTCAATCGTCGCCTCGTTGACCGAGTGACACATCCCCGCATCGTCGGAATGGATGATGAGGTACTTCTTTGCCCCGGCGGTTTCCTCGGCACGTGCCGGCAAGCGCCCGATCAGCGCGACCAGCAGAACGGGAATCAGACAGCGACACAGCCCCGGCATGGTGAAGACTCCGGAATGGGAGGACAGGAACGGATGCCGGTACCGTACCAGAGTCCCCGGCCCGACTCCAAACAGACCGCGTCTTGCGTCCTCCCTGCCACTGCGCAATACTGGTTCGCATCCACTCCCGCCGCTGCGCCCGGGCCGAGGCAGACGCCATGTCGGAAACGATTTCCGCGCAGTGCTCTCACTGCCAGGCCACACTGAAGCTCAAGAACCGCAGTGCCGTCGGTCGCAAGGCCCGCTGCCCGAAGTGCGGCAAGACCTTCGTCGTCAAACCGGTCGGGCAAACCCCCGCTGCAACCGACGACGACGATGATTTCCTCGACGGCCTGGACGAACTGACCAGCGAGCCGGTTCGCGAGAAGCCTCCGATCGTCACCGGCGGTCGTCGGAAGAAGCCGACAAAGACAGCCGCCACACCCGAACCGAAGCAGCGCTCCGCAGTCGCCTCGTTCCTGTCCGCGTTGCTGTGGATCAACGCTCATATTGCCGCGGCGATCTGCGTGGTCGACGTCGCCATGGACGCGATGAACGTACTGGCGAACTTCGACCAGGCGGTCATCGGCCGGATCGTCGTGCGACAGTTCGGACGCCTGCTCTTTCTGGCCGTCTTCACACTTTCCGTCTGGTATTCGCTCATTCTGCCGCGGGACATCGGGCGCCGGGGAGCGGTCTTCGTTGCCGCCGGCATCTACCTGTTCCTGTTTGGAGTGGTCGGATTCGCAATCGGGGCGATGCTCACGAGCGTCTACGAGCGACCGATCTCCGCGATCCAGTGGAGTGCCGTCTGGCTCGGCGTATCACTGGTCCTGTACGGTCTGGGCGGATTTCCTCAGGAGACCTCCCGGGAGCGTGCGGAGCGGCTGATGGCCAGCGGTCGGTTTGACGAAGCGCTGACGGCCCTGGACGAGGCAATGAAGGAGACGCCCGGCGACGACGAGCTGTTCCAGATGCGGCAGTCGATCCGGGACATGATGCGGTACAGCTGAGGACCGCCCGTGTCACTGACTGCAACGAAAAACAGCCCGGCCATCACGGGATGACCGGGCTGCAATCGCGACTCACTCTGCCCGAGCACGGGGACCTCAGACCGAGTGGGCCAGCTCCGGTGCAGGATCTGCATCGGTCTGCGGCGCCGGAGTCTTCTGCGCCGGCCTGCCACTCTCCACAAACCCGTGCAGCGTTTCCCACTGGATCTCCACCGTCCCGCCGGTCGTCTGATGCTGCTTCTGCCAGTTCTTCAGCAGCTCCAGACAGGCGTGATCCATGAACGAGAGGTGGTCGGCGTCAATCACGACGTTCGTCCCGGCCGGAACACTTTCGAGTGCCTTCGCAAACTTCGGCAGCCGCAGGAACGTCGCCGCACCGTACAGGTGGATCACGTGACCGGTCTCGTCATCCGTCGTGACGCGAACCCACAGGTGCGAGAACTGAAAGGCCAGACGGGCAATCGCCATCCCGAGTCCGACCATCACCCCCATCAACAGGTCTTCGACAACGATGATGATGACCGTTGCGGCAAAGATGACGACCTCCCCCCAGCCGTACTTGCCCAGTTCCCTGAATGCCTTGAAATCCATCAGCTTCCAGCCGGTGAACACCAGGATCGCCGCCAGAGCCGATGTCGGAATCGATCGCAGCAGCGTCCCCAGAGCCGCCACGAACAGCAGCAGCCAGGCCCCGTGAAGGATCGCCGACAGCCGCGTCCTGGCCCCCGACTGAATGTTGGCCGAACTGCGGACAATGACGCCGGTCATCGGCAACGCACCAAGGAAACCGCAGATCAGATTGCCGATCCCCTGTGCCCGCAGCTCCTGGTCGTAGTTCGTGCGGGGACCGGTCTGCAACTGGTCGACTGCCGCCGCACACAGCAGTGTCTCCGCACTGGCCACGACCGCCATGAACAGGGCCGTCGTGAGGATCGGCCCCCACTCGGCATCGCTGAGAACCATCCAGTTGAGCGTGTGCACCTCATCGAGGATCGAGTCCGGCACCTCGACATAGAGGATCGGCAACTGACCGATCACGGCCGCGCCGGTCGCCACCAGCACCGCCACCAGCGGAGCCGGTACCGTCTTGAGTCGACCGGGAGCGAGCGGCTTCCACAGCACGAGCACCAGGATCGTCAGGATGCCGATCGCTGCCGCCAGCAGATGATTCTTGTTCGCCCCCTGCAACGACACCAGAGACGCTGCCGCTTCTTCCTGCGCTGCAAGGACCGCCCGCGCCTCGTTCTGCTCCAGAGCCTCTTCGCTCAGCGCCAGAGCGGACGTGGCTTCCTGGCCGGCCGCATCGATTTCCTGCAGGCGTTTCGACTCCGGCTGCGTGGTTTCTCTCAGTTGAGGCAGCAGTGTCGCCAGATCATCCTGGATCGCCTGCTGCTCACCCGCGAGATCGGCCAGCGCCACCTCGATCGGCCCCCCTTCCTCCTCGATCTCATCGAGATGGTGATCCGGGATCCGTTCCGTCACCTGCTCGTTGAGGATCACCTGCCGGCGATGCAGTTCGCCCAGTTCCTGACTGAGCCGCCGACGTTCCTCCCACGAGTCCGACGCAAGCGATTCGGTCGACTCAACGGAATGCACAATCGCCTGGGGAATGGTCACGAGGTTCTCCAGGCCGCCCCCCTTCGGGCTGTCATCGAGCATCACATGGAACTGACTCGAGAAGATCAGCACACCGATTCCCGTCAGCATGCCGCGGATCACCGCCGGCGACACCGCCCGGAACCACTGGCCCATCGCCAGGCAACCGGCAATGAGCTGAATCAGCCCGGCCAGCAGCACAATCAGCCCGAGCATCTCCAGTCCGTGCGTGCGGACCGCGTCGTACACGATGACCGTCAGCCCCGCCGCCGGCCCGCTGACCTGCAACGGACATCCCGCAATCCATCCCACGATCAGCCCGGCGACGATTCCGGTAATCAGCCCGGCGCTGACCGGAACACCGGAGGCGATGGCGATGCCCATACAGAGCGGCAACGCGACGAGAAACACAACAATTGATGCCGGCAGATCGGTCCGCCAGCTCGAGAAAAGCGAGATCTTCTGTTCCTGGTGGGATTTGGGGGTATTCATTGCCCGTCCTTACCTGTTCCGGAGGGAACATGGGGTCTGCGTATGGGGGCGGACCATCTGGTGATGGCGGACGCCGGCAGCCTCGACATGATGCTGCCGGCCGTCCTCTCTCCCGCCGGGCTGCCGGCGGAACCGCGCGTCAGTTCACATAGATTCCAGGGGCACCGGCCATCATGGCGTCCGACGTTTCTTCGAGCGGCAGAAACCGTCGTTGCTGGCCCGAATAGGCCGTCACGTCGCCGGTCTGAAAGTGGTAGACCCAACCGTGCAGCCGCAGATCGCCGCGGGCGACCGCTGCCGCCACGGCCGGGTGCGTCTTCAGGTTCTCGATCTGCACGAGCACGTTCTGCTCGATCGCCAGTTCGAGTCGTCGTGACGGATCATCGACGTCCCCGTAGGTCTCCAGCATGATCCGGCGGGTCGCCTCGGCATGTTGCAGATACGCCTGGACAGCCGGCAGCGTGTCGAGCCCTTCACCCTTCATCAGAGCATCCATGGCACCACACTTCGCGTGGCCACAGACGACGATGTCCGGCACCTTGAGCACCGCAACCGCATACTCGATCGTGGCGGCTTCGCCGCCGGTGACCGCACCGTAGGGCGGCACGACATTGCCGGCCATCCGCAGGACGAACAGCTCACCCGGTTCAGTCTGCGTCAGCAGATTCGGACAGACCCGGGAGTCGGAGCAGGTAATGAACAGGGCGGCCGGCTGCTGTCCCTCGGACAGACGGGCGAACCGCTCCTTCTGATCATCAGAAATTGTGTTCTGGAATCGACGGATTCCGTTGACGAGCTGCTGCATATGCACCTCCATCTCGTGTCGACGAACACACGGCACACACGTCCGGCGCAGTCAGAGCGCGCAGCGTTGCCGAATCGCAAACGTCGACGACGTAGACCCTTAGCACAAAACGGACCCTGAGCCCGAACAGGGCGCAAGACGGTCGTCAGCGCAGCCGTCGGCCTAGGTCAGCAGAGGAGCCATCAGCCCGTTCGACAGGCGATGGCCATGCACGGGCGCCCCCGGCTCGATCGTGGGACGCCGTCGTGTCATCCCGGCATGCAGCGTCCGGGAAACCCGAGGAATATGCAGACGTTTCAGCTTCGACCGCTTACGGGCCGGGCGCGACGGACGGGTCGCGTGCTGGTGCGTCTCTTCTTCCTGCTGTTCCGATGTCGAGGAGAGCAGAATCTCGACCGTCCGCGCGCTCATCATCGCCAGGCCGTTCGTCGGAACGACCAGCAGCAATGCCAGGAACAGACAGCGGAAGCGGGTAATCCTCATCGAAACCGTTCAGTCGCAGTGGGAAGGCTCTGTGGAGCGCGCCTTCATCACAGGCCATGGAACCGTCAAATACTATCGTCTGTCCAGTGGCCCTCCAAGATTTTTTTGCCCTCCGCGCGGGCATTTTCACGCCTTCTTCTCGCTCAGGAGGTACGTCGCAGCCCCCGATCCGTCCCCCCGAAACGCATGTGGAGAGTGGTCCGACATGCGGCGGTTCGCTACGATTCGAGCGGCCCACAGCCCCGGACGAGACGCGCCGTACCCGGTCAGGACAAGACGACGCACCCGATTCTGTCCCCCACCGGACCTGATCTGGAGTCTCGTCATGTCGCACTGGGTATTGCTTGTTCTCGCTGGACTGCTCGAAACCGGCTGGGCGATCGGCCTGAAGTACACCGACGGCTTCACCCGCCTGTGGCCCAGCCTCTTCACCGCCGCCGCCATCGTCGTCAGCATGCTGCTGCTCGCAATGGCCGCCCGTGGCCTGCCGATCGGCACTGCGTACGCCATCTGGGTCGGCATTGGTGCCCTGGGAACCGTCCTGCTGGGAAGCGTCCTGTTTCACGAACCGCTCACGCCCGCCCGCCTGCTGTTCGTCCTGCTGCTGGTCGTGGCACTCGCCGGCCTGAAGTTCACCAGCCAGGCCTGAACCGGACCGCGTCCACCAATCGTGGACTCCTCCGCCAGATCCCTCCGCCCCCCCGAATGCTGCAATCACGCCGCGGGCAGGGTACGATCGTCCACTCGTGCCATGTGTCCACCTCTGCCTGCGTCGCCGACTCCCGGAGAACGTCTTGAGTGACCTGACCTGGATCATCGGCTCGGGCCTGGCGATGAGCCTGATCGCCCTGTCCGGCAGCCTCACGCTCGTCCTGCGTCCCGCAACGCTCGAACGAATCCTGCTGCCGCTCGTCGCCTTCGCCGCCGGCTCGCTCATCGGCGGAGCCCTGTTCCACATGGTGCCCGCGGCCGTCCACAGCATGGGGAACACGACGGCGGTCTACGTCTGGATCGTCAGCGGCTTTGTGGTCTTTCTGGCCCTCGAGCAGTTCCTCAACTGGCACCCCAGCCACCACACGGACCAGCGGGAACCGATGACCTGGCTGATCCTCATTGCCGACGGACTGCATAACCTCATCGGCGGGTTCTTTGTCGCGGCCAGCTTTCTGATCGACGTCCGCCTGGGAATCACCGCCTGGCTCGCTGCCGCCGCTCACGAAGTCCCCCAGGAACTGGGCGACTTCGCGGTCCTGGTGCATGGCGGATGGTCCCGCGGCGGAGCCCTGCTCTACAACTTCCTCTCCGCACTCACGTTTCTGGTGGGAGGCGTGATCGTCTACTTCGTTTCGGCGACGATCGATGTCAACTTCCTGATTCCGTTCGCAGCGGGCAACTTCCTCTACATCGGTGCCGCCGACCTCATCCCCGAGATCAAGAAGGAAGCCGGCCTGCGGATCAACCTGATCCACTTCGCCTCCTTCTCGGCGGGACTGGCCGCACTGCTGGTGATGCGACTCATCCTGCCACACGGCCACTGAGCACACGGCCACTGAGCAATTACAACGGGCCACACGCCATGCGCTGTCCCGGCGAGCCCGGAGCGACGCACCGTCATGACAACTCCTACGAGAATAGACGACTTCGTCGGGTGCCACAGCTGGCTTGTCCAGCAGTGCGATCGACGTTGAACGCACATGCTTGCCTTCAAGGGCAAGCATGCCACCCGGCTGGCCAGCCGGGTTTGAGCGCCACATCAAGTGGGTGGCCCGGACAACTTGTTTGTCCGGGTCGTGAAAACGCGTAGGGTGCCGTCGCC